>ENA-UAOW01000001-UAOW01000001.1-human-gut-metagenome-genome-assembly--contig:-NODE-1-length-232706-cov-22.186825_pt1 | contig 232706 bp, 218 predicted proteins | sample MGYA00243470_ERZ654559 | MGnify/ENA primary metagenome ERZ654559 (study PRJEB26926, sample SAMN06164851) | human gut metagenome | biome: ENVO:00009003; feature: ENVO:2100002; material: ENVO:00002003...
GTATTAGTCAAAAACACGGCGTAAAACCTAAGTTCGTATTATTATCTGTTGGCATCCGTCGATACTATGCAACGTTGCGGACATTTCGCGGCGCATTTGCCGCAGTTTATGCATTTCGTGTAATCGATTGTGGCAAGGTTGTCGACGATGGTTATCGCGCCGACCTCGCACTGCTTCACGCAGATACCGCACGCGATACAGCCTTTCGTACAAAGCTCGCGCACTTCCTTACCTTTCTGGTGATTGCTGCACGCAACGTAATAAGTCGCGCTTGCAGGGATCCTTTTTATTATCTTTTTCGGACACACCGAAATGCACTTGCCGCAGGAAATGCACTTGCTTAATGACACTTCGGAATATCCTTTTTGTTTTACGGTAACGGCGTGATGCTGGCACGCGTCCACGCATGAGCCCGTTCCCAGACAGCCCCAGGCGCACTGTTTGCGACCGCCTGCAAGAAGCTCCATACTTCTGCAATCGCCGTACCCGACGTAATCGTATTTATCTTTCGCGTCCTGACCGCCGTGGCAGCAAACGACGACTTTCGTCGCTTCGCCGGTGTCGGTGAGTCCCAGAATTTCCGCGATTTCTTCTTTCTTTTCTTTTGAGGTTGCGTTGCAGGAGGAAAGTTCCGCCTTTCCTTCGACAAGAGCGGTTGCAAAACCGTCGCAACCGGCGTATCCGCACGCGCCGCAGTTTGCGCCCGACAGACAATCCCTGACCTGGTCAATGCGTTCGTCGCGGCTTACCGCAAGTTTCTTTCCGAGATACGCAAGCGCAATCGCGAACAGCATCGCAAGGACAAGAAGGATTAACGCGGGGATAAATACTTGAAGCGCTTTCGAAGCCGCTAATAAATTAATCATATTTCCGCCCTCCTTAAATCATACCGCCGAACGCCGTGAACGCCATACTCATAATGGACGCCGCAACAAGCGTAATGGGGAAACCCTGAAAACTTTCGGGGATATCGCTGTGACGCAATTTCTCGCGTATGCCCGCCATAAGTACGATTGCGAGCGTGAAACCGACGCCGCTGAAAACGCCGTTCAGAAACGCTTGTATAAGGTTGTATCCGTACGACGGCGTAACGTTGACGATCGCAACGCCCAGAACGGCGCAGTTCGTCGTGATAAGCGGCAGATATACGCCCAGCGCGTTATACAAGCCCGGGCTGAAACGCTTGATCACGATTTCGACAAGCTGCACGAGCGCGGCGATGACGAGAATGAACGCAATCGTCTGAATGTATTCGACGTTCCACTTAATAAGAAGAAGGTTGACCGCGTAAGTAATAATCGACGCGACGCCCATAACGAAGATAACCGCAACGCCCATGCCGAGCGCGCTGTCGGTCTTTTTGGACACGCCGAGGAAAGGACAGATTCCCAAAAATTGCGTGAGGATAAAGTTGTTTACAAATATCGCGCCGATAATAAGGTATAAGTACGACATTTATTTACCCTCCTTTATGATAATGGGTTTCAGTTCTTCAATGCGGATTTCTTCGCGAAGAGCCTTATCGCGTTTTCTGTTGCTGATGTAGTTTACGGCAGCCATCATAAGTCCGTACACCAAAAATCCGCCGGGAGCCATCGCAATTACCGACATCGAATATTCGGGAAGACTTCCGATTGCGATACCGAAGAAAGTACCTGCGCCGATGACTTCTCTGATGCCGCCCATAACGGTGAGCGAACACATAAATCCAATCCCCATTCCAAGCCCGTCAAGCGCGCTGTCGCCGACGGAGTTGCAGGACGCAAACGATTCCGCTCTTGCCAGAATGATGCAGTTAACGACGATTAACGGCAGATAAAGTCCCAATATTTCATAAACGTCGGGTAAAGCGTATTCCATCGCCATATCGAGGACGGTGACAAAAGTCGCGATAATCAGGACGTACGCCGGGATACGAACTTTGTCGGGGATGATGTTTCTAAGAAGCGAAATCATCACGTTGCTGCACACAAGGACGAAGGTCGTCGCAAGCCCCATATATATGCCGTTCATCGCCGCGGTCGTCAGCGCAAGCGTCGGGCAAGTGCCAAGAACCAGACGGAACGTGGGGTTATTGCGGACAATGCCGTTCGTCACGATTTTCCATTTACTGTTGGGGTTTTTTCCTGCTCTCATTATTTGTTACCCCCTTTGATTGCTTTGTGGTATTTTGCGACAATATCGACGCTCGACGCAACCGCGTTGGACGTTTTCGTTGCCGACGACACGGCGGACACTTCCTTGCCGACTGTCGTTTTTTGTTTGTTTGTTCTGAACCCGTCGATTGTCGTCAGGTCGACGTTGTAAAACTGATTAAGGAAACTTTCCTTGCTTTCGACGCCCATGGTTTCGGACGAGGAAGTTTTCATAATCTTTATGATTTTATCGTTTTCGACGACGATCATAAGTTCAAGCCCCGACTTGTATCCTTTTGCGGAAGTCGTGTAAATATAAACGTCTTTCCCTTCTGCCGCGCTCTTGTAAGCCGCCGTAAGCGTCGTTGAAGAATCGCTTGGCGAAACGTTGTAATCCGAAAGGTTTTCAACCTTTGTCCAGCCGGCGTCGCTTGCGTAAGCCTTGCTAAGGTTTTTCGCAAGTTTTTCTTCGGGCGACTGATAGGTAAGTTGGTTTACTCCCCCGAGAAGAAGCCCGGCGATAAGCGCGATCAACGACAATACTATCACGCAAGCGGGCATCGGGTGGTCTTTCAGCCACACGACGAGTTTATTGGGTTTTCTTTCTTTCCTTGCCATTATGCCTGCGCCTCCTTTTCGGATTTTTTGCCCTTTTTCGGTTTAACCGGTTTGACGTAACCGAAAGGACGGGGACGAATGTATTTGTCAAGCAGCGGCGTAACGACGTTCATAAGCAGTATTGCAAACGAAACGCCTTCGGGCATACTGCCGTACTTTCTGAAAATCGCCGTGAGAAGCCCGCAACCGAACGCATAAATGCACGTGCCGATAACGGTATCGGGCGACGTCGAGTAATCCGTTGCCATAAATATCGCGCCGAGAAGCAGTCCGCCCGACAAAATGCCGCAGCCCGCAACGTTCGCGTCCTTGTAAATCGCAAGCGTGACAAGGAAATACGTGAGTATGAAGATAAACGGAATTTTAACGTCGATGACCTTTCTTATCGCAAGGTATACGCCGCCGATGATAAGCGCAAGCGCGCACGTTTCGCCGGCAGAGCCCCCCGTTCTTCCAAGGAACAAGTCGAGCGCGGACGCGTTCACCGCGCCTTCTTTAAGTCCGACGAGCGGAGTTGCCGAAGTCAGAGCGTTGACCGTATCGTGGTTGAAATATTTGATAAGTTCCGCGCCGCCGTTCGACAAATCGATGGGAGCGACGAAAGTCGTCATCGCCGTCGTCCAGGCAAGCATAACGAAAATACGAGCCGTGATTGCGGGGTTTGCAAAGTTTTTGCCAAGACCGCCGAAAAGCATCTTCACGACAAGCGTCGCGAAAATTCCGCCGATAATCGGCACGTAAACCGGAACGGTCGGCGTGAGATTGAGCCCCAGAAGTATGCCCGTTACGACTGCCGACAAATCGTTGACGGTGTGCGGTTTTTTCCTGATAAGGTTGTAAAGATATTCCCCGAAAACCGCGCTCGCGACGCAAACCGCCGTCATGAGCAAAGTGTACAGTCCGTACAGCAAAAACGACGCTATTACCGCGGGCATAAGCGCGACTATTACGTCAAACATAACGCCCCTTGTCGTTCTGCCGTTCGTGATGTGCGGAGAAGTCGAAACTATGTATTTATAACTGCTGTCGTTCATATTAAATCTTCTTCTCCTTTATGGTTTTCTTGCCAAGACGGATTGCCTGAGTGAGCGGGCGTTTCGCAGGACAGTTATAAGCGCAGCAACCGCATTCGATGCAGTTAAGCACGCCGTATTTTTTCGCGTCTTCCCAGTCGCCCGAAAGAACCGCCGCCTCGATTTTCATCGGCATAAGGTGCATCGGACAGACTTTTGCACAGCCGGCGCAGTTGATGCACTGCGTACGGGGCTTGTTTTCGACGTCCTGTTCCGTCAGAAACAGCAGACTCGAGCTGCCTTTTGTCGTGCAAACTCTCATCGACGGCTGAGCGAATCCCATCATCGGGCCGCCGGATATGATTTTTACGTTCTTTTCGGGCAACGATACGTCTTTGTCAAGGGTGTCGTATATGAACTGATAAGACGTTCCCGTCCTTACCCAGAAGTTGCCGGGATTCTGCACGCCGCTTCCCGATACCGTCATTGCCCTTTTGTAGGAAGGCTCACCGTTATAAACGGCGCGCGCCACCGAATAAGCCGTATGAACGTTCGATACGACGACGCCGACGTCCGCGGGAAGTCCGCCGCAAGGAACTTTCCTGCGCGTCACGGCGTAAATCAGTTGTTTTTCCGCGCCCTGCGGGTATTTCACCTTGCACGGCGCAACGGCGATGTCGGTATTCGCGCAGTCGGCGATAAGTTTTTTGATCGCTTCCGGCTTGTTCTTTTCGATACCGATAAAGACGTGTTCCGCGCCGAGGGCCTTTTTCAGCAACAAAACGCCTGCGATGAATTCATCCGTCTTTTCAAGAAGAAGACGATAATCGCAGGTGATGTAAGGCTCGCACTCGGCGGCGTTTATGATAAGTGTGTCGACGTGGGTTTTCGGCGAAAGTTTGACGTGAGTCGGGAAAGTCGCGCCGCCCATACCGACGATACCGGCTTCCTGAATCCTATGCACGATTTCTTCGGGCGAAGGGTTGTTCAGAGCGGGAAGCGTAACTTTGTCGTATTTTTCGTCGTTTGCGATGACGACGTGATTGCACGTTCCGCCGGGAGCGGTCGGCAAAGTCATAAATCCCGTAACCGTGCCCGAAACGGACGAAAACACGTTTGCGGAAACGAATCCCGTCGATTTTCCGATAAGTTGCCCTTCTTTGACGTAATCGCCGACGTTGACGACGGGTTCGGCAGGCGCACCGATGTGTTGCGACAAAGGAATGCAGACTGAAACGGGCGTCGGAAAATCCGAAAGCGCGACGTTTTCCGTCAACTTCTTTTTGCCGTCCGGGTGAACGCCTCTTTTAAAAGTGAAAATCAAAAATTATGTCCCTCCTTATTTCACGATAATTTTATGATAACACTTATTATAAATATTTGTAAAATAAAAAATTAAATCTGATAGAAAGTTAATTTTTTAACGTTTTTTTGGTAAAAATCACGGCGTTTCCCGCGATTTTTTCAAACATTTTTCTTATTTTTCCTATTTTTCACGAATTTTTTTGACGAAACAACTTATGAAATACGTGCCGCCGAGAAGTATCAGAAAGTATCCGAACGCTTTTTTCAGAACTTCTGCGGATATTTTCGTTGCGAAAACGCTGCCCAAAATCGCAAACGCCAGCGCAGGCAGAATAACGAAAAAGATACGTTTCTTTACGACGTATCCGTTTTTTGCGTGGACGATAAGAGCAAACGCGCTCATCGGGATGAACGTCAATAAATTCAGAAGTTGCGCCGTCTGTTGCGGCACGTCGAGCCCAAGAGTCAGAAGCGGAATAAGCAGCGTTCCGCCACCCATGCCCATTCCTCCGAGCAATCCGCCGATTATTCCGAAAACGATAAATAAAACTTTCATTTAACAACTTAAACACCGTTTTGTGTCACAAAACCATTTTTATTCCCGCCGCAATCATCACGCCGTAAAACAAAAACGAAACAAACTTATTCGACAATTTATTGAGGAGCATCGCGCCCGCAAGACCGCCGATAACAACACCTATTGCAGTCCCCGCAAAACCGTCCCCCGCGGAAACTCCGCGCAAAAGATAAGTTACCGCGCCGACGACGGTAACGGGCAGAATCACAGCGATTGCGGTTGCGTGCGCCTGCTTTTCGGTAAGTTTCATAATAAGCGTCAGCGCAGGCACGACAAGCATTCCGCCCCCGCCGCCGAAAAAACCCGACAGTATCCCCGTAACCGCGCCGGAAAGTATCAACGCCGCCGTCCTTAAAACTTCTTTTTTCTTTTCAACCCGCGCGTATTTTTGCATAACCGTAGTATCTTGATTTTTCAAAAAATAATACGGCGCCGTCTTTTAGTTTTGTTTTAACCCGACGTGTTATCATCACGACGTCAAAATAACAGTGCAAAATAATCATTTTTATTTGCCAAAAATATTGATATGTATTATAATGCAATATGTATATTTTATTTTTAGCGCACGCAACGTGCGCATAGTACACACTATACAGGAGTCGAAATGAACAAACTCAATCTTAAAAAATTGCTCACACTTCTCGTATGTCTGACGCTTATCGTGTCCGTTGTTCTTCTTGCGGCATGCAACAAAAACGACGACAACAAAGGTTCGACCGAAGACAATACGAGCGCTTCTCCGTCATTCACCAACGGCAATTTCAGGTCTTACACGACGTCGGACAGCGGATATCCTTACGCCCCGTCGAGTTTCACCGGTTCGCCGACGTCTGATACCGAAGGCAGCACCCTTCCCAAGCTCGAAACCGTAAAACGCGGCGTTATCAACCTTGCGGATTATCAAAATCTCGGCGCATGGTGCACATTCTCGAAGTTCGACGCGAAACGCTTGACGGACGAAGAAGACGCGAAAAATTATAATAAGGACGACAACGTTCTTATGATAAACAACACGGAAGCCCGTTACTATATGTACAGATCCTCGGAGTTCAGCGCGGCGGCAAACACGAAATACCTTTTGCAGGTCGACGTAAGAACGGCAAACCTTGACGGCGGCGAGAAAAAAGGCGCGACGATCAAAATCGCAAAAAGTTATTCTTCGGGCTCGTCGATTCCCGCAACCGAAGGCTATGCAAGTTTCGACGTGATCACCGTCGGCGAATGGACGACTTATTCCTTCATTATCGACGGAAAATACAACGGCAGCACATCGCTTGAACTGCAACTCATGCTGGGCAACAACAACCTGCGCGACGAATACAAAACAAGCGGTTACGCTTTCTTTGACAATATCCGTCTGACCACCGTCAAAGACGATACCGTCCTGCCCACCGAAAACGTAAAAACGATTACCCTTTCGGTGCCCAACGGCAGCTTCGATTACAAAACTACGTCGGATTATCCTTATCTTTACAACAGAGTTACGACAACCGACACCAACAGCAACTACGGTCTTGTGAACGAAGTCGACGCAAAAGACGGCAAAATTACCCTTGTGAACGATTACGCCGTTGACGCGGCTGCGGTCGAAGGACACGGCAGCGTTTTCGCAATCTATAACGTCGCCGACGCGAGAATGGGCTTTTACACCACGAATCCCCTTTACTTCAAGCGCGGCGGATATTACAAAGTAACCGTTTCTCTGAACACGGATTATATCGAAAGCGGCAGCGCGTACCTTGCCCTTGGTAAGAGCAAAGATTTGTCCGACAATACAATTATCCCCGTCGGAAAAGACACCGAAAACCCCGGCTGGAAAGAACACGTTTTCTACGTTTACGCAAACGAGAATACCGCGGACGAACTGTACTTCCACTTCGGTCTCGGCAAAGACAGCGGCGACAAAGCGAAAGGTTATGTCCTTGTCGACGACCTTAAAATCGAAGAAACCGACGACACCACGCAAACCGGCGACTACGTCACCGACAACCGTTTCAAACCGACAGATAATAAACTCACCGACGCTTTCGCCAACAAGAGCGGCACCGACATCAACGGCGTTCCCGTGACCATCACCGGCGACGGCGAAGAGTTTTCGGCAGACGACAAAACGCCTTACGTTTCGTCAAACTTCTCGGAAAGAAACAGAAAATTCACGTCGGCGAAAGCAACCATTGCGAAATTCCAGACCAAGGCAACACTTCAAAAAGACACATATTACCGTTTCAGCATATGGGTAAGGACTGTTGACGTTCCTTCGACTTCGGGCGTTGTCCTGACCGTATACGACGGCGATAAAGACACTAACTCTGCCGCAAAAGCAATCGCGACGTTTGCCGCGGTTACCACCGACAAAGACCTTGCGGACAGCTCGTCAAGCCTTAACGGCTATCGCGAACTCGTTTGCTACTTCCACACCGCGTCGCTCCAAGAACAAGCCGTAACATTTGAAATCTCTTTGGGCAGCGGCGGCGCGTTCACTAGTTCCACCCTGTTCAGCGGCACGGCATATATCGCAAACGCGTCTCTTGTCGAAACGGATTATACAAAATACAACGGCGCGTCGGCTTCCGGCACGTACGAAAAGAAATACGACTGGTATGAAACGCTTTCAAGCGAAACGTTCACCAACGGTCAGTTCCAGAAATACAATTACTCCGATACGAAGTTCTTCAAGGACGGCGGCGTAAACGAAAAAGGCGAATTCCAAAGCACTTCTTTCGGCGTACCTTCCGGCTGGACGCTTAAAGGCGAGAAAGACAAGGCAGTTGCGGGCATCGTCGACGTAAATCGCGAAAACCTGCTTAATAACCTTGCGACAAAACTCGGCGTTCCTGTCGACACGCTCAAAACCGCACCGTTTGAATGCAAAGAAGAAGACGTTGAAACATTCGGCATTTATGCGGGCGGCGACTCTTACCTGCTCATCAATTCCGCGGACGTTGAAGGTCTTGCGAAAGAATCTGTGCGCGTAGGTTACGTTTCAAACAGCTTCACGCTCAACGCGAACTCTTATTACAAAATAAGCGTTATGGTCAAGGTTATGGGCGACAGCAAAGCAAGCGTTTACCTTATGACCGACAACAACATCTCAGAAACCAACGTCGACAGCAAGTTTGAAAACATCGAAGCATCCACGGCTTCTCAAACAGGCGGCTGGAAACGCTACACCTTCTACGTCAAGACGGGATTCTCGTCAATCAGCGCAACGCTGGGATTGTACCTCGGTGGTAAAGACGTCGATATTGCCCTCACCGACGAGAATATGGTGCTTGCGGACGGTCTTAACGGCAAGTATGTCAAAGTCGACGGCGCATACGAAGTTTACAATAAGAACACCCATAAAGACGCCACCGAAACTTATAATTACAGTGGCAGCGCGAAAGGCGGCACGGTGCTCTTCGACTACGTCATCAAGGAAGACATTTCTGAAAGCGTTTACAATGCAAAAACCGCAAGCGCAACGGCGTCTGCCGCCGACGAGTACGAAGAAACCAAACGCGTCGAAATGAACCTGGACAGCTTCGGTCTTGCAACCACCCCCGACGAGAACAAACCCACTTCCCCGAAAGGCTGGACAAAGACGTCCCTGACCAAGGATACCGATACCGAACAACTTCAAAGCGGCGTCATTTACAGCACCGATTACAAAGCGCACAGCGGCGAATCCTGCCTGATTATCCCTTACCTTAACACGGCGGGCGCAAGCTATTACGCAAGCGATGCAAAGACGCTCACGAAAGACGGATTCTATAAGATTTCCGTCTGGGCGAAACTGTCCGAAGGTCACACCGGCAAAGCGTATATCACGCTTGTCGCGACAAACTACGGCGAAAACAGCAAGTACGTTGACTACGCTTCGCAGACAATCGAGGTCAACAGCACCGAATGGAAAGAGTACGTGTTCTTCATCAAAGCGCCCTCGTCCGACACGAAAATCGACAAGTACGGCGAAAATGCGAAAGACCTTTCTCTCAAAATCCGTCTGGGCTTTGGCGAATCTGCCGATAATAAAGCAAGCGGATACGTGCTGTTCGACGACGTCCTTATCGAAAAACTCGATGTGAAAGCGGACGAATTCGACAAACACGTTAACGACTTCAAGGCGGCACACGCAGACCTTACGGTCAACACCGTCAAGTACAGCGCAATCGACAAAGAAGAAGAAACCACTCCCGATAAAGAGCCCGATAAGGAAAACAACAAAGACAGTGGCAAGAACTTCAACTGGGTTATCTTCACTTCGGTAGCGTTCGGCGCAATCGTCGTCATCGCAGTTGCGGCATTCTTCATCAAAAAGTACCTGCCCAAACACAAGGAAGGCAAACAACAAGTCGATAAGAAAAAGACTTCCAAGAAGAAGGAAGACGATTACAAGAACCTTAACGACTAATTGAACTTAACGAAAAACCTCGGTTTCCGCCGAGGTTTTTTTGCGCCGTTTTTCCATATAAAAAACGCACCGCCTGTGCGATGCGCTTGTGTTTTTTCGTTAAAACGGTTTCGGGTTTTTGTTTTTATAAGTACAAAACGAAAACTCGTATTGTCCGTTGTTTATGAGTTCCGATTCTTTTTCAAGCGACCAGCAGGAAAGGTCGTCAAGGTTTTCAAAAAAGACCTGCGCCTGTCCGTCCGCCCTGACCTTCGTGATGTACGCCGTATCGCAATAAGGCAACATGGTTTTGTAAAACATTGCCCCGCCGATAATGAACACGTCGTCGGTGTCGTAGGCGGAAAGGGTTTTTGAAAGTTCGTCAAGGTTTCTCACGATGACGACGTCGTCGCGCTCGTCCGCGTCCGGCCAAAGCACGATATTGACGCGGTTTTTCAGGGGTTTGCCGCCCGGGAAACTTTTTAATGTGTTGCTGCCCATCACGACGACTTTATTAAGCGTCGTTTCGCGGAAAAACCTCATATCTTCGGGGATTGCAAACAACAGCCCGTTGTTTTTGCCGATGCCCCATTTTTCATCGACTGCAACTATCGTTTTCATCAGATTGCCACCTCGATTTTTTTGTCAAGGTCGTTGAATTTGTAGCCTTCCAACCTGAAATCGTCGACGGTGAAATCGTAAAAGTTTTTGACGTCGGGATTTATCCAAAACTTCGGCGCGGGATACTGCGGCTTTTCAATGACTTCCTTGATAATCGGCACGTGACGGTCGTAAATATGAGCGTCGGCGATGACGTGCACGAGTTCGCCCGCTTTCAGCCCCGAAACCTGTGCAAACATATGCAAAAGCACGGCGTATTGCACGACGTTCCAGTTGTTTGCGGTGAGTGTGTCCTGACTTCTTTGGTTCAGAATACCGTTTAAGGTGTCGCCCGAAACGTTGAAAGTCATGCTGTATGCACAAGGATACAAATTCATTTCGTGCAGGTCGTCGAAGTTATAAATATTCGTCATAATGCGGCGGCTTTGCGGATTGTTTTTCAAATCGAAAAGCACGCGGTCGACCTGATCGAACTCGCCTTCCTTATAAATTGATTTTTTCGCAAGCTGATATCCGTACGCTTTCCCGATACTGCCGTTTTCGTCCGCCCAACTGTCCCAGATTCTGCTTTTCAAATCGTGGACGTTGTTGGATTTTTTCTGCCATATCCACAAAATTTCGTCGATTGCGGACTTGAAAAACGTCCGCCTTACGGTGATTATCGGAAATTCCTTTTGCAAGTCGTAGCGATTTACGACGCAAAATTTCTTGACGGTGTGCGCGGGCGTGCCGTCTTCCCAATGCGGGCGGACTTCCTTGTCGGTATCCCACACGCCGTTTTCAAGAATATCTTTGACGTTTTCAACGAATACTTTGTCTGCGTAACTCATATGCAACCTCTTGTTTTCCATATAATATTATCATAACGCGGCGCGAAAGGCAAGAAATTGCCGCCGATTATGCCATACAATATAAATACAGTATAATAAAAATATATTGTATATCAAAAAACATTTGACACACGTTTGCTGCGCTTGTTATTATGGTTTTACGGGCAACCGATTTTCAGGGTAAGGAGAAATTATGAAAAATCTTTCGTCAAACGACAAAAAATGCGTTTACGGTATTATTTTATCGTGCGTCATTATGGTGTTCGGCATACTGTTCCTTGTCAACGCGATGGGCGTTGCCAACTTTTACAAAAGTTATGCCGCAATCAAAAACCCCCTTGCAAAATATCTTGTCGTCATTTTAGTAATGGCAACGGGCATTATGCTGTTTTCAAACGTCGCGCTGCGCTTTGAAGACGATAAACTGAGAAAACGTCTGACGATTTTCATCACGGCGTTTGCGTTCATTCTGACAATTCCTTTGACTTACGTACTCATCGCAATGCTTCCCTTCCACGCAAAGTACAATATGGCGGACGTCGAAAATGCAATCGACGCGGCTCGCCTTGCTCATCCCGAGTACACGACCGCGCAGGTCAACGAAGCCGCCGGAAAAGCGTTGGGACTTTCGGGCTTCGGCAACATTATGGGCGTACATACCATTTACGAAGGCTTTGAAATGTGGTTCAAGGACGGCGCGTTTATCTGGGTAGTATTCGTGTTTATGGCAATCCTTGGCGTCGTATTCCTGATTGAGCCGCTTGCCGCAGGCATCTGCGTCGTGAAAGGCAAAATCCTTTTATTGTTCTCAAAGGACGAAAACGGAAAATTCCACCTCTTCCGCGTTGCGGAACTTCCCGTCCTTAAAAAACGTCGCGAAAACGAAATTTACGAACGCGCGGCATAAAAATTTAATCAACCAACAAACGAAAAGCCTTGCAAGAACGCAAGGCTTTTATTTTTTGTTCGTATTTTGTTTTTCTTATTCCGAGAAAAGATTTCTTGCAGTGAGCACGCCCATAAGCGACGCCTGCATAAGTCCGCGCGTCCAGCCCGAGCCGTCGCCGAGAGTATAAAGGTTTCTGACGCTCGTTTCAAAACGCTCGTCAATTTCCACCTTGTTGCTGTAAAACTTGATTTCGGGGCTGTATAACAGGGTTTCCTTGCCCGCAAAGCCCGGCACGACTTTATCGACCGCTTTTATGAAGTTGATGATATTCGACATCGGACGATAAGGCATTGCCGCCGTGATATCGCCTGCAACCGCGTCGGGAAGCGTGGGGCGCACGTTGCTTCTTGCAAGTTCTTTTTCCCAGGTGCGTTTGCCGTCAAGGATATCGCCGAAGCGTTGCACGAGGATTTGTCCGTTGCCAAGCATATTCGTGAGTTCCCCGACCTTTCTTGCGTATTCGATCGGCTGATCGAAAGGTACGCGGAAGTGGTGCGACGACAAAATCGCGACGTTGGTATTTTTGGATTTTTTATCCTTGAAACTGTGTCCGTTTACGACGGCAAGCCCGCCTTCGTAATTTTCCTGCGAGACGAATCCGCCGGGGTTCTGGCAGAACGTGCGGACTTTATCGTTGTACGGCGGGACGTAACCGATAAGTTTGCTTTCGTACAACACGTCGTTGACTTCTTCCATAACTTCGTTGCGGCACTCAACCCTGACGCCGATATCGACGACGCCCGCACGGCGTTTTATGCCGTACTTTCTGCACAGATCGTCAAGCCAGTCCGCGCCGACGCGACCGACTGCCACAACCACTCTTTCCGCCTTTATGACGAATTCCTGCTTTGTAACGTTGTTGATGAAATGCGCGCCTTCGCACACTCCGTCGTTTATGATAAGGTCGCCCGCCGACGTGTCGAAAAGAATGTTCACGCCGTTGTCGATAAGGAATTTTTCAATGCGGGAATACACCTCGTGCGCCTTTTCCGTTCCGAGATGGCGAATGGGACAATCGACGAGTTTCAGTCCTGCTGCGATTGCGCGACGACGGATTTCTTTGACCTTAACGTCTTCGCTGTTTGCGCCCTCGATTTTCTTATCCGCGCCGAAATCGAGATAAATCCCGTCGGTGTAGTCGATAAGTTCCTGCACGGTGTCGTAGCCGATAAGCTCGGGAAGGTCGCCTCCGACTTCAGGCGACAGCGAAAGTTTCCCGTCGGAAAACGCGCCCGCGCCGGAAAAGCCCGTGGTGATGTTGCAGTAAGGTTTGCAATTTACGCACTTGCCCGTTTTGTTTTTCGGGCAGTGTCGTCTGTCGATGTTTCGTCCCTGTTCGACGATGGTGATGGTTTTGTCGCTGTTCTTACGGATAAGTTCCAGCGCCGTGAAAATACCCGACGGTCCCGCACCTATAATCAGGACGTCGCTTTTGATTTCAGACATATTATATCTCCAAAAATGTTATTTGTTGTTTGTATAAATTTCAACGGGCACGTTGCTTCCGTTGTCTTTGACCGCGCGACGGAAAAGTCTGAGCGGATTGAGATAAGGTCGCGTCGCATGCTCGCGCGTGGTGCACACTATAATCTTATCGGGATGGAATTTAAGCGCCATCGGCACGGAATATTTCGCGTTTTCTTTGGTCGACATGGATTTCCCTTCCAGCAAGATTACGCTTTCGTCGATATTGCCGCGGCGTTTCAGTTCTTTGAACATGGCGTCGGCTTCGGTGACGTCCACGTTGGGATTGGCGCGTCCGCCCGACAGAATAATTTCTTCGGGCGAATACTCCTTATAAAGTTTTTCGGCAAGGTCCAGACGCTTTCTTGCAAGCGCGGATAACGTACCGTTATCGTTCATTCTGTTTCCGAGAATAACCGCAACTATCATTGACTATTTTTCAACCTCGTCCGGGGCTTCCGATATTTTGTCCGCCGCCGCTTCCTGTTCAAAAATTTCATCCGGTGTTTCCGCATCGGAAGATGCTAAATCGTTTTCGAGTTCGTTTACGTCCGCGCCGTCAAGCACGACTTCCGCGTTGCCTTCCGCCGCAAGTTTGCGCCTTGCGATTTCGGCGCAGATTTCGTCGTAACGTTCCTCGTTTATGTTGTACTTCTTAAAGTATATCGCAAAACTTCCAAGGAGAATCACAAGGGGCAGCAACGTCATAAACGCAAACATTGTCTGATATTGCCATTTTGCGACCTTCGTGTCTTCGTTTGTGTGAATGATGTTTTCGATTTTCGCGACGTTTTCGGTTTCGATAGACTTTTTCTTTGCCTCGATAAGTTTCGTCTGTTCTTCCTTTGAAAGGGAGTCGAAATTCGGGGTTTCGTCTTTCACGAGTTGTTCCACCTGAATCGCAAGTTGTCCCGCCTCGTAGTCGGCGTTGGAAATCGCCTTGTTGGTGGGGTTAAGACCAAGTGCGAGAACGACAAGCGTCGTAATGCCGACGACCGCCGCGCTGCCGAGTTTCGCAGTGAAAGGACGGCACGCAAATATAACGCCTTCGTCGCGCATTCCCGTCGTATATTCGTTGTATTCGACCGTGTTCGCGACCGAAATCGTAAGCACCTGATAAAACAGCGTCTGTCCGAAGAACGCGCACGTTCCCGTAAGTCCCGTGAATATGAACGTAACGGGAATCAATACTTCGCCGATTTTGAAGCCGACTTTGTCCGCGTCGGGGTTTATGCCCGTCGTAAGACTTATGACGAACATCAGAAGATATCCGACGATAATCATAATCATCGACAACTTTGAAATCCAGCGTCTGGAATGCTTTTTGCACATCATCGGGAAAAACACAATGACAAGCGTCGATACGCCCGAAATAACCGTGAACAGCGTGACGAGAAGTCCCTGATATGCAAAGCGATAATAAATCCAGTAACTCGCAAGAGCCATTGTAATGCCGCTGCCTATGTTGTAAAGGAGCATTGACGCCATAACGGGTTTTAACTGGTCGTTTTTGAAAATGACCTTGAACATATCCTTTAAGGAACGTTTTTCGCCGTCGTCCACGCGGACTTTGGGCAAAGGTTTTTCTTTTACGACAAAAACCGTCATAATCTGGCAGATAAAGAAAACTATGCAGACGATAATCGACACGATTGCGTAGGACTTGCTTGCGTTGGACGCGATTGCCAGGTTGCCCTGCGTAAGCGACGGGATTGCAAGGACAGAAAGCCCCGCGCCGATACCCGCGCCGATGTTTGCAAGCGTCGTAAGGTTGTTGCGGTCGCCGGGATTTGAGGTCAGCGAAGGCAACATTCCCCAATACGAAATATCGTTCATCGTATAGGTCATACCCCACAGAAGGTATCCGAACGCAAAGAAAATGAGATAACTCGTCCCGCGGAGCGGCACGCAGAACAGCGCGATGATAACCGCAACGTTCGTAAATACGCCCGCAAGAATCCACGGCTTGAACTTGCCGATTTTCGTCCTTGTGATTTCGATAAGGCTGCCCATGAACGGGTCGTTGCAGCCGTCGAAAATACGGCAGATAACCATAATGACGCCAACCATTGCGAACTCGGTGTTCGAAAGCCCTTTCGTAAAGGTGATGAACGTCAGAAGGTACGTGTTGACCAGCTGATAAGCCATATCTCTGCCGATACCGCCCATCGAGTAGCCCCACAGATTACGTTTGCTTAACCTTTCGTTTGAGATAGATTCAGACATAATTTCCTCCCTGTCTTTATGACATAATATATATTACACTAAGTGAGTTTCAAAGTCAATATATGCGCCGTCGAAAAGGTTTACGTTTTTTATATACGGCGGCGGACAAGGCTGTCTGTTTTGCCGAAAAAACCGGCGGTTCTTTGGCGCAAACCGAACGATTATTCTTTTTTTCGTAAAAATCGTTTTCTTTTTTGCATTTAGATGGTATAATTTTCGTATAATCTTAATCAGGAGGAATAAAATGAACGGATTAACTAAATTCGGTTACAGAGTATTCCAGAAATCCATGTGGGTTGCAATGTGGTTCTTGCCGTGGCATCAGAACAAAGGCACACTTTCGGGCGCAGGTTCAATCAAACAACTTCCCAAATGGATCAAGGAAAAAGAAGGTTGCACCAGCGCGCTTATCGTTACCGACGGCGGCTTGTACAAACTCGGTATTGCCGACCCCATTAAAGAAGCTTTTGAAAAAGAAGGAATGAAGGCTGTCATTTACCATGACGTAGTGCCCAATCCCACCATCACCAACATCGAAGACGGTCTTCGCATTTACAAGGAAAACAATTGCGACGTCATCATCGCTCTCGGCGGCGGTTCTCCCATGGACTGTGCAAAAGGCATCGGCGCGCGCGTCATGCTTCCTAAAAAATCGGTACCCCAGCTTAAAGGCGTGCTGAAAGTTACTTTGGGCAAACCTTTCGGAAAACTTCCCCCGCTCGTCGCGATTCCCACGACGTCCGGCACAGGTTCGGAAGCAACTCTTGCCGCTGTTATCAGCAATCCCGATACGCACGAAAAATACCCCATTAACGACCCGAAGATTATACCGCGGTATATCGTGATGGATCCCGAACTCACAATCGGTCTGCCCCCTCACATTACTTCCACCACCGGTATGGACGCTTTGACTCATGCAGTCGAAGGTTACATCGGCGGCGAAAACACCGCGCAAACCAAAAAGGACAGCGTCGAGGCAGTTCAACTTATCCATAAGTATCTGAAAGAGGCTTACGACCACGGCGACAACCTTGAAGCAAGAAACAAAATGCAATACGCTTCGTTCATCGCAGGTCGCGCGTTCACCCGTTCCTACGTCGGATACGTACACGCAATCGCGCATACGCTCGGCGGACACTACGGCGTGCCCCACGGTCTTGCAAACGCGGTAATCCTTCCCTACGTTCTCGAAGCGTACGGAAAGAGCGCGCATAAGAAACTTGCCCGCCTTGCAGACTGCATCGGTATCCAAGGCAAAGACGACGCCGAAAAAGCAAACGCTTTCATTCAGTGGATCAGGGATATGAACTCTTCCATGAACATTCCCGACAAAATCCGCGCGAAAGACGGCAGCCAACTTATTAAGGAAGAAGACCTTGACGACTGCATCACGAAAGCCCTGCACGAAGCCAACCCCCTGTATCCCTGCCCGCAAATCTGGGACAGAAAGGAAGTCGAGGCGATTTTCAGAAAGATTATGTAATCTTCAAAAAAAACAACCACCGCGGAAAAAATCCCGGTGGTTTTTTTATGCCTTTTTTGATTATTTTCGTTTGAGAGTGTTGAGATAATCCTTTTGCGACTTATCGATTCTGAAACTTTCGCGCGCCTTTTGCAAAGCCTTGTTGTGCGTCCATACGTCCAAGACGTTACTTTTTATCACGTCAAGAGCTTTGTCGGGAAATTTACAAAGCGCAGTCGCCATAAGCCAGGCAACCGCCATCTTTACGTAATACTTGTCGCTTTTCACTTTTGACGAAAGCGCAAGCACTCGGTCGATATATTCGTCGGTGAGATAATACGTCATCATCGCGACGATTGCAAAGCGCAGGTCGTATTCCTTATCGCTTTCAAGATATTCCGTCAGATAATCAAACCATTTTTCGCGGTCTTTCCCGATGAACTTGCACCTTGCGACGAACATATCGCAATTCGCCCAGTTGTCAATTGCAGCAACAATGTTTCTTACATCCGCCCTTTTCGTTTCGTCGTCGGTTTTAAGCTTTGCAACGACGAAACTTTTTATCAAAAGTTCTTCGTACACGTCATCGGAAAGCGAACCGACGACGATGCGTACATCGCCGTATTTTCCCGCCGCGATATCTTTTGCGACGCTTTCGACAAAAGGCGTTTTAAGCCCGATTATCGCCTTTTTCGTCGGTATAAGTTTTGCGCTGAACGCTCTTGTTTTTTCGTCCGCGCCGTTATAAATCGTATCTTTCGGCGTCATATCAGATTGTCTTGTCAGTGTCGGTTTTTATGAAGTCCGATTCGTTGTCGTCGGTACTATATAACTTTACTTTTGCATTGGGATTTATCGGCGGAAGTTTGCCGCCGTTTTCTTCCTTCTTATAAGACAGCCTCAAAAGTAGCGGCGTGATAAGCGACGTCACAAGAATTAGTATGAGAACGAACGGCATAATGCTTGGATTGACCATATCGTAGTCGATGCCCTTTTGCGTGCAGACAAGCACGACTTCCGCGCGCACCATCATACCGATACCCACGCGATAACTGTCTTTTATTCCGTATCCGCAAATCAATCCGCCAAGACCGCAACCGACAACTTTTCCAAGTATTCCTGCCGCAACGAATGCAAAGCCAAATCCCACAAAAGCGGGGTTAAAGTGGTCAAAATTAAGGTTTATCCCTATGTTTGCGAAAAATGCGGGCGCGAAAATCATATAATTGCTGATTTCGATACGGCGGTCGACGTACGTCCTGTCGGCAATGCCCGAAAGCATAAGTCCCGCAACGTAAGCCCCCGTAATGTCAGCAATTCCAAAGAGTTTTTCCGCGGAGTAAGCGAACACGAAACACACCACGACGCAAAGAATCGGGATACGTCTTGTGTGCGGATATCTTAAATCTATGCGGCGGATTATGAACAACGCGACGTAGCCCATCGGTATCGCCATTGCAAAGAATGCGATAAGTTTTGCGACGACAACCCAGACGTCCGCGGTGTTCCCGCTTTTGTCAAGGCTGATCATAAGCGACAGCAAAACAATGCCGATTATGTCGTCCAGAATCGCCGCGCTGACAATCGACGTGCCGACGCGCGTTTGCAGTTTTCCCAGCTCTTTAAGCGCGGCAACGGTAATGCTGACCGACGTCGCCGCAAGTATCGTGCCGTAAAACAGGTTGGAAAGAATCTGTGAGCGCGACACGTGAAATCCGCCGTTGAACGCGCTTGCAACCAGAAATCCGAACAGCAAAGGAAACGCCACGCCGAAAAACGTGATGACAACCGACGCTGCCCCCGTGGATTTGAATTGTTTCAGGTCGGTTTCTATCCCCGCCGAAAACATTATGAAAATTACGCCGATTTTTGCAAGGAAAGAAATGCCTTCCATTGCGGTGGCGTTGAATATCGTTTGTCCCGGGATAAACTTGATAAGCCCGAGGAGTATGCCCGCAAGCAACATCCCTACAACCTGCGGCAGCCCGAGTTTTTTGAACAGAATCGACATAAACTTGGACAAAAGCAGTATGAGCGCAAGCGGCAATAAGATTTCGTAATAGTTCATAAAACGGCCCTTTTAAATGGTAATCCTAAATATTACTATACTATATAACTAAATATACTTAAAGTCAATGTTTTTTGACATTTTGGACAATAAAAAACTGCCGCATATCGCGACAGTTTTCAAGCGGTTGATTATTCCGATCTCAGACACTCGACTGGATCTTTGTTTGCCGCAATCGCCGCGGGGATAATGCCCGCAATCATCGACAAGAAGAAACTTATCACGAAAAGCGAAATGGCGTAATACCAGTCAAGGTGCAACAGGTTGGGAATATCGATGACCTTCTTAATAATCACGTTTGCGATGTAAATCAAAAGATAGCCGAAGCCGATACCCAGCGCGCCCGAAATCATACCGATTATCGAAGTTTCGGAAATGAACAGGTTGCTTACGTCGAGTTTCCTTGCGCCGATACTTCTCAGAACGCCGATTTCCTTGCGCCTTTCAAGGACGGACGTATAAGTGATGATTGAAATCATTATCGACGAAACGATAAGCGACACCGCCGAGAACGCGATAAGCGCGGTGATCATGGCGTTGGTCATTTTTTCGACGTAGCCCATAATCGTTTGCAGCATGTCGGCGTATTTGATGGAGTGGTTTTCGTCCTTTACGCCGGTGTTCACCCAGGTGTACGTGCCGTCTTCGTTGCTTTCTCTGACGTAATATTGATAATCGTCAAGGACTTTTAGGATATTCTTTTTGCCTTCGAAATTCGCCGCGTAAATCTGAATACTGTCGGGGTTATCGAGTTCGGCATATCCGAAAGTGGTTTTCATATAAGAAAGAACCTTGCTTTCAAGTTCGGCTTTTCCGTCATACTTACCGACCGCAACTATTTCCGATTTTTCGATTATGCGATCCTTTGTGATTTCCTGTCCGATTGTGTCAAGCACGCTTACGAAAGCGATTAACGATCCACTGGGAACGTTATTATAAACAAGGTTGCCGTCCTCGTCGATTGATGCAACCGTTTTGCCGTCCACAATCTTATAACCACTGACATCAGGCACAACCTGATAACAATTCGTGAATTGCGAACCGATGATACCGAGGCTTTGGCAACGCTCGACAAGCGCCTCGACAACGGCGTGGGGATATCCGACAACGCCCTGAATTGCCGAAGCAGACGCGTTTTTGTTGGGACGTACGATGCCCGACACTTTCATTTTTATGCCGCAGTGTCCGTCAACGAACGTGCCGCTGTCTTCAATGCGTTTTCCGTTTTTAAGGTACGATTTCGTAATTTTTCCGTCCGCAGCGTCAAAATAGTCGCTGTCGCAAAGAACGGCATATTCGATGTCAAGCAGTTCCCCTTCCGTGAAATATCTGTCATAGAATCCGTAGCCGTTGCCGCTGTTCGTCCCGCCGAACATATCGGTAACTTCGTTGGGGTGTACAAGACCTGCCGCAAACAGCATGAAGTCCTGAATCTTGTTGTATTCGTCGACTTTCAACACGCAGTCGAAAACTTTGTATTCTTTGCCGTCTTCGCCGACTTCGATACGTCCTTGTTTTGCGTCTTCGGGCCATGCGCCCGCGATGACGTCGTATTGCTGTTCAAGGATTTTTTGGTTGGAAATAAGTTCCGAAAACACGCTGAACGCGTCAAGATATCCGCTGAATTCGCCCAGCATATCTCTGAACGTGCTTGTAAAGCCCATGGATTCCATCATCGGCTCCATAGAGTCTGCAAACGGATTGATTTTCGTATAAGGGACTTGTGACCAGTCGATGTTTCCGTCGGCATCCGCCGCGTTATCGAGCACGCCGTCCGTTTTGTGTCCCGTCGTATAATACGTTCCGCCGTTCACGGAATCTCTGACGGGGATACGCCTGTAAACGTTAAGATTTGACGAATAAACGTATTTAACGTAGCCGTCGGTGTCTTTAAGCCCGATGTCGGGATCGTCAAGATAGGCTTTGATTTCTTTAAGGTCGTTGTTGAAAAACAGTGTGCTGGAATTCAAAAATTCCGAAAGGCTTCCGATATCTTTCACAAGAAGCCCGGCGACGGGGTTTATGCCCACCGTTGCGCCCGAAGGATACTTTTGCCCTTCGCTCTTCGCCATAAGCATGTTGGCAAGCTCCATAATATCGGCGCCGCTCTGGCTGATTTCAAGAGGGTAAAGAGAAAGCGCGCTTTCTTCGGTATGACGGATATATTTATTCACGCCCGAAGACAACGCCAGAACAAGCGCAATACCGATAATGCCGATACTGCCCGCAAACGAAGTAAGAAAAGTGCGCCATTTTTTGCTGTAAAGGTTTTTGGCGGATATGCTTATCGTCATCGCGCTGCCCATGGAAACCTTGCGTTCTTCCCGTCTTTCGTGTCTTATCTGCTGATATGTTTTTTTGATGCGCTGACGAATGGTTTTCTTTTTGGGCAGAGGTTCGCCTGATTCGTCAAGGACGGTTTCTTCCTCGACGTCGTCGGGATCGATAAGCGGATCGGTGTCGTCAACGACTTTTCCGTCAACGATTCTGACCGTTCTCGTGCTGTATTCCGCCGCAAGATCGGCGTTGTGCGACACCATGATGACAAGGCGGTCTTTGGCAACTTCCTTCAACAGGTTCATTACCATTTTGCCGCTTTCCGTGTCAAGCGCGCCCGTGGGTTCGTCCGCGAGAATTATCGCGGGATTGTTGACAAGCGCCCTTGCGATCGCAACCCTTTGCATTTGTCCGCCCGACAGCTGGTTGGGTTTTTTATACGCCTGATCTTCCAGCCCGACTTTCTTTAACGCTTCGAGAGCAATTGCCTCGCATTCTTCCTTTTTGCGCCCCGCAAGCGTCAAGGCAAGCTCGACGTTGGAAAGCACGCTAAGGTGCGGGATAAGGTTGTAACTTTGGAAAACAAAGCCGATTTGTTTATTGCGATATCTGTCCCAATCTCTGTCGTCGAAGTCCTTCGTCGACTTTCCGTTGATAATGATGTCGCCGTCGGTGTATCTGTCAAGACCGCCGATAATGTTCAGTAACGTGGTTTTGCCGCAGCCGCTTTGTCCCAGAATCGTGACAAATTCGCACTCGCGGAAGTTCAAGGTGATGCCTTTCAAAACGTGAACCGTGTTCTGTTTTGTGACGTAATCCTTGGTAATGTGTTTTAATTTAAGCATTAAACGCTCCTTTTGTAGATAAAGTATTAAAAAAATACATATCTATTTTATCAAATATGGCGCATGGTGTCAAGAAATTACATAAAAGCGATATTTTTGGACAAACGTATGGTTTACGCAGCCGTAACTGCTTGAAAAATACATTCCCATTATGTTATAATCATACGGTAAGAGGTCAAACGTATGGTTTACACAGCCATAATTGCTTGAAAAATACATTCCCATTATGTTATAATCATACGGTAAGAGGTCAAATTATGCTTAAAAATTCAAAAGAACGTTCGGGCTTTGCCCTTGTATGGTTTTTATTTTCAATCGCGTACACCGTCGTGCTGCTCGGCACGGGATACAATTTTCTTGCCCCGTTTGCGGCGGCGATTGCGGCGGTTACCGCGCTTATCGTGTTTATCCGCGCGCTGCTCAACAAAAAGTTTGAGCCACTTTACGTCGTCTCGTACGCTTATATGATCCTGGAACTGTTCGTGTATTTCCTTTTCTGGGGCGCGGACGAGTTCGGCAAAATCGTGTGGTATAATCTTATTTTGTCCGCGTTGCCGCTTTTCTCGGGACTTATGCTTTACGCGCTTGACAAGAAACTTCCCGACGGCACTCTGAAACGCTTTGCGACGGCGGCGTTGTCCCTCGCGATGACGGCGACGTCTTTGTGCTACGTCTTTTATATGTCTTTGAGAATCCGTCCGACCGTCGAAAGTTTGCAGGCGGGACACGACGCATACCTTAAAGAACTGTCGAAAACACAAGCCGACGCCGACGCGCCCAACGTCCTTATCATACTTATGGACGATATGGCGTACTCGGACATTTCGGCGTACAGCTATCTCGGAAAAGCAAACGCCACCATTCAGACGCCCAACATCGACTCCCTTGCGGATAACGGGATTTTCATGGAAAACTTTTACGCTTCCGCTCCCGTCTGCACCCCGTCAAGGTTCAGTCTTCTTACCGGTCGTTACGCCACGCGCGGCTATATCGACAACGTTATTTTCCCGACGCCTTGCGACAGCGATCCGTACTCAATCACCCACTTTATCAACCCGTATCAGTTCTTAAACAACGTGGACGGTATTTTGGGCGACGAAATCACCATTGCCGAAGCGTTGAAAGCGGTCGGCTACGACACGTCGTGCATCGGAAAGTGGAACCTTGGCGACTATGGCGAATATCTCCCCACGAATCAGGGCTTCGATTACTTCTACGGCAGCTATTACGTCAACGATATGACGCCCTATAACTGGGTGCGCGAAGTCGGTGGCCGTGCCGAAGAAGTCCGCACTCACGCCGAAAATCTTGACCAGTCCGAATCCACGAAGGAATTTACCAAGGAACTGATATCGACCATTCAAAAATCCATTGACAACAACAAAAAGTTCTTCTCGTTTTACGCGACTCCGTGGCCGCATTACCCCATTTTCTCCGATAGACACGACAACGGAAAAGGCGACACCACCGACGATAACTACATCGACTGCATCGAAGAATTCGACACGTCGCTCGGCGAAATTTTCGATATGTTGAAAGCCGAAGGCGTTTACGACAACACGATGATTATCTTTACGTCCGACAACGGTCCGGGGCGTGAAGGCGTAACGGGAAGTCTCCGCGGAAGGAAAAATACCACCTTCGACGGAGGCATGAAAGTCCCGATGATCGTAAGTTACCCGAAGGGCGTAAGAAACGGCACAATAGCAAACATGACGGGCGGATATAAAATCGAATCGAGCGCAATGCTCACCGACCTGTTCCCGACGATATTGTCGTACGCGGGCGTGGACGTTCTCCCCTCGGATCGTATTATCGACGGCGTGAATCTGAAATCGCTTTGGAAAGGCGATGTTGACCCGGATTCCCGCGTGCACGACGCCCTTTTCTATATGAAAAAAGGCACGGTTCAGGCCGTCCAGATGCCCGTTGAAGTCGGCGGCGTAACGTACGATTTCAAGTATTATCAGAAAGTACGCACCGAAAACTCGGCGTTCATCGACCAGCAATACAAAAACTATCTTTTCAATCTCGATAAAGACCCGGCGGAAGGCTACAATATCTCGATGACCTATCCCGACGTCGCCGATACCCTTTTAGAAGCGCTTAAAGATTTCAGAAAATCGTTGAAGGAAAACCGCAGGGGGATTAAGTAATGCCGCCGATTTCGATAATGATTAAGCCCGCGTCGTCAACGTGCAATATGCGGTGTAAATACTGCTTTTACAACGACGTCGCAAAAAACCGCGAAACGCCGTCGCACGGCGCAATGAGCCTTCAAACGGCGGAAACCGTCGTCAAAAAAGCGTTTGCCTATGCCGACGGAAATCCCGTCTGGTTCAACTTTCAGGGCGGCGAACCGCTGCTTGCCGGGAAAGCGTTTTTCAGGGCGACGCTTAATCTCATCTCCCGCGCAAATATCAAAAACTCGCCCGTGTTTTTGGGAATCCAGACAAACGGCACACTCATCGACGACGAATGGTGTGAGATTTTCAAAACAGGCGACTTCCTTGTCGGACTTTCCCTTGACGGCGACGAAACCGCAAACGTAAACCGCGTGGACAAGGGCGGCAACCCAACTTTTCAAAAGGTCGTAGCGGCGGCAAAACTTCTTCAAAAACACGACGTAAATTTCAATATCCTTACCGTTCTGACAAAGGACGTCGCGATGAGAATCGGCAAGATTTATCCGTTTTTCACGTCGCAAGGCTTCAAACGATTGCAGTTTATCCCCTGTCTGAAACCTCTTTCCGGAGAGGTCGAAAACCCCGATTTTTACCTTGACGAAAAAAGCTACGCCCTGTTTTTATTGTCGGCGTTCGCGTTGTACCAGAAAGATATGGCAAACGGCGATTACACGTCGATACGCCAGTTTGACAACTTCGTGCGACTTGCTCACTTCGAGCGCGCCGAACAGTGCGGTATGAACGGGCATTGCACGCACCAGTTCGTGATCGAATCGGACGGCAGCGTGTATCCGTGCGACTTTTATTGCACCGACGAATATCTTCTTGGCAATATTTCGGACAAAGATTTTTTCACGCTCGAACACACGAACAAAGCCGTCGAATTCATAAAAGAAAGCCTCGTCGTGGACGAGACTTGTAAATCGTGCGAATATTATATGCTTTGCAAAGGCGGCTGCAAGCGCGAAAGGCGCGACGTTGAAAAATGCAAGGCGTACAAAACCTTTTTCAGATTCGCCCTGCCTTATCTCAAAAACATGTCATAACGGCTTGCGTTTCATCACGCACAAGGTTTCGAGTTCCGCCGTTTTCGGAAACATGTTGTAAGGCGTTACCGACACGACTTCAAAAGTATCACCAACGTACCTGACGTCCCGTTGCAAGGTTTTCGGATTGCAGGAAACGTACACGAACTTTTCGGCGCCCGACCTTATCACGGCGTCCAGCACTTCTTCGGTCGCGCCCTTTCTCGGCGGATCGATAACCACGCATATTTCGGGCTTTATGCCCGATTTTTCATTGCTTAAAATATCGTTTACGAGTTTTGGCAGCACTTTCGTTGCGTCGCCGCAAATGTTTTCGACGCGCTCCGACAGCCCGTTTTTCTTCATCAAATCGTTTGCATTTTCAACCGCTTCTTTCACGATTTCCACGCCAAAGACTTTGGCGTTTTTATTGGCTTTTGCAAGCATCGACGTAAGGATTCCTATGCCCGAATAAACGTCGATGATTACGTCCGCGTTTTTCACCGCGGCGTTTACCCCGTCGTAAAGTTTTTGTCTGACCCCATCGTTGACCTGCAAAAACGACTTTGGCGAAAGCGTGGTTTTTATGCCGTCGATATCGACGTCTCTTTCCGCACCATATAGTTTTTTCACGTCGTCGCCCATAATGACGTTCGTGCGTTTTTCGTTGGCGGACGAATACAAAACGCATTCAAAATCTTTCGATAAAATTTTAAAAAGTTCGCGCCCGTACGGCAGTTCTTTTCCGTTTATCACAACCGTCGCGAACAGCAGCCCGTCGACGTACCTTGCGACAAAGTGCCGAAGCAACCCTTTGCCCGTCGCCTCGTCGTAAACGGAAAGTTTTTGTTTTCTTTTTTCGTCGTTTGCCCAAATTTTCATGGCGTTTATTATTTTCGTCGCGAAATCGCCGTGCAGCATGCACCCGGACAGCGCGACCACGTCATGCGTGTTCCGCCTGAAAAAGCCGAGCGTGATTTCGCCGCCGTCGACGGTGAAAGGCATTTGCAGTTTGTTGCGGTATTCATACTCCTTGTCAAAAACAGTGTCCGAAACCTGAACGTTTATCCCCGCCTTGTTCAGCGTGGTTTGAAGGAGTTTTCGCTTCAGTTCGTTTTCGGTCGGAAAATCGACGTGCTGCAACACGCAGCCGCCACATTCCCCGTACGTTTTGCACGGCGGAACGACGCGGCAATTTGCGGGGCGCACGATTTTCACGGCGTCCGCCTCGGCAACTCCTTTGTAAACCTTTTTGATTTTGATTTTCGCAAGGTCGCCCGCCGCCGTGTACGGCGTAAACACCGCAATATCTTCGATTTTTGAAAACCCTTTGCCGTCAAGTCCGAAGTCGGTAATTTCGGCAAGGTAAGTATCCGTAACTTTCATATCGTCAATTTTATCATACTTTTTCAAAAACGCCAACCGTTACGCGCTGCTTTAAGCGTTTTGCATTCTCGTTTCAACGCCTTTTAGTATCGTTTTGAATTCTAAATTGATGCTTATATTTGTTTTGAATTCTTTACAATATTCTATACGAGGTGTATAATATGAATATATCGGCTTTTTCTGAAAGATTAAAGGATCTGCGCATCGACGCAGGCATGACGAGCGACCAGCTCGCAAAAAGAATCGGTGTTACGAAAAGCACAATTTCGTTCTGGGAAAACGGCGTAAACGAGCCTAAGGCAAGTTACATCGTCGCAGTTGCGAAAGTGTTCAGCGTATCTTCCGACTATCTTTTGGGGCTCAAAGACACGATTTAAGAGACAGGTATGAACAAAATCGATATAAAAACAAGAAGGACTCTTTTATGGGCGATTTTCCTTTCGGTCGGTTTCCCTTTGGGAATCGTGATGACCGTCATCGGTTTTACGAAAGGTCAGTCTTTCCGCGCGATGGGCATCGTCGGCATTATCCTTATCGTTATGGGCTTTTACGGCGCGCCGTTGGTATGGATTCATTTCGGTCAGCTTAAATATTTCTCGCGTCTCAAAGCGCAGATTGTCGGCGACGGCATCAAAAGCGTGAAAATGCTTGCGGAAGTGCACAACAAAAACCCCGAAGTCGTGGCAAACGACGTCAAAACGATGGTGCAAAAAGGTTATCTTGACGGTTATCTCGTCCTCGACAACGAAAGAATCATCGACAAAACCACAATGCGCGACAAGGATTACGAAATGATGGAGGCGGAACGCGCGGGGACGCTCAACCTCGTCCACTGCCCTTTCTGCAACGCGAAGTTCGCGCTTATCAACGACGTCGGCGTTTGTCCGTACTGCAACTCGAAAATTACCAAAGAGATGCTGGACAAATCCGTGAAGGCATACAATAAATCCGATAAATAATTTCGGGACGGGGAATTTTATGGAAACTACAAATCAACGCAAATATTTCAAAGGGCTTCGCGCGCTTGCGCTAACGGCCCTTTTTTGTACGATTGCGCTCACCCTTTTTATCTGGGGCGAGGCGTTGACGCCCGGCGATAAAAGCGCGATTCAGTCGGCGAAGGTGTCCGACAACATTCAGTCGGCAATGAAAACCGACGAGCCCGCGCCCCCTGTTTCCGCCGTTACGGGCTATGTTGTCAAAAGCGTCAAGCGTGACGGCAAAGTCCTGACCGACGTCAATCATTATTATACGGGCGACGTTCTGGAACTTGGCGTCAAGTGTCTTCCGGAAAACGCCGACACTTCCAAACTTTACTTCGAGCGCGGTTTTGACGAGTCCGAAGATTACATAAACGTCGAAGAAAACGGTGAAGTCACACTTTCCAAATGGGGCTATCACAGGGTGGTTATTAAGGCGAAAGACAACCCCGACAACGTGTTGTACGATTTAAAAATATACAACGAAGGCGTCAACCCCGACAAAGTCAAAGGAATAAAAACAAAAATCTATCTTGGCAGCGACTTAGTAGATGCCAAAGACGGGATAATCACGCTTAAAACCTGCGAAGAATACAAACTGTCGGTGCTGGCTGTCACCGACGACGAATACAACGGTTACGGCGTCTCTACTATCGAAACAGAAATTCTGATTAATGGGGAAAAGCATAATGCCAACGACAAAATCTTCTTCCTTCCCGCAAAGCAGTGGTTTTATCCGTTAAAAACAACGGACGGTGATTTAACTCTTGAAATAAAACTGGGCGATAAGACCGTTTCTCAAAGAATCAGAATCGTGGAAGGCTCGAAACCGGAAGCCACTGGATTCATTTTTGATAAACGCGCCACAAAAAACGACGACGGCTCGTTCAGCCTTACAATGAAAAAAGACGAACATCTGGTCATCACAAGCCAACTCGACTTCCATGCAGAAAACGAAAGCGAAGGCGCGCCGTCAAACATAATCAGCAAATCGTCCGATACAAACGTCGTCAGCACAGACACAACGCACCTGCACGCATATAAACCGGGCACCGCCACGATTACGTACTTTTCAATTTATGACAATACAATAACGGCAACGCTGCACGTCACCGTGCCCGACGTCGTGGACGGGCTTACCGTCGTCGCCCCCGACAGATGCGTCAAAGGCGGCAAAATCGATCTCACCGCGTATACGGGCGGCAACGTCACGAAAAACGTGAAATGGGAAGTCGTCAAAGGCGAAGGCTCAATCGACGAAAACGGCGTGTTTACGTCCGACAAATCGGGCAAAGTCACCGTGCGCGCAACCTACGTCGGCCGCCCCGACCTTACCGTCGAAAAGACGATTACCGTGTCCGTCTTCGACACCTTCCACACGCTTATACGAAAAGGGCTCGGACACTTCTCGCTTTTCCTTGTGCTGGGGTTCGGATTGTTCGGCACGTTCTTCCTGCTTATTAAGCCGAGATGGGCGTCGCTGCCCCTTTCCTTGCTTTCGGCGTTTGTCGTCGCAGGCATTTCGGAAATGTTCCAACTGCCCGTTTTCACAAGCGGACGATACGCAACCTGGCGGGGACGTCGCAATCGATTTTCTGGGCGCGCTGTCGGGCATCGGCATCGCCGTTGTCGCGGTATCGATCGTCGGGCTTATCTGGTTTAAGGCAAAACCCGAAAGTTTCAAAAATATGAAAAACGAGTTCTCGTTCCTTACGTTCAAAACATCTTTCAAAAAGCAGGAAAATATTTTCACCGACGAAAACTAATCACATTCCCCCAAACCGCAAAAACAAAAGACCGACGTTTTATCGGTCTTTTTTGAACGTTAAACCTTACTTTTTGACGGGAATTTGAATTTCGACAAGATAATCTTTTTCATCGGTTCTGTCCCAACAGCCGTGTATATACACTTCGCGAATCTTGCCGCAAACGGTATAACCGTTCTCTTTCGCAAACCCCAGCGCAAACGCATAAGCGTCGCCGAGATTTGCATACGCGCCTTTGTGCTCGACGCAAAGCGCGGTGATTTCGGGTATCGTTTTGAATTTAACGTTTTCGCTTTCTTTGCCGGGTTTATTGACCGCCTCGACGTATTCGAGTTCCACGTTGTTTTCCTGATATTCGTCCGCCTCGTACGTCACATAGCAATAGTTTTCGCATTTGATATCGGGATTGTTCTTCTTCGCTTCCGCGCCCGCACCTAGGATAAAATTGAGAATGTCCGCCATCGACGCGATTACGCCGTGACGATAATAAACGTTAAATGACGGGATTGTTTTTTCGACTGCTTCGTATTTGTTCATAGACTCTCCTTTTTTCAGCCCGGCAATTATGCCGCCGATTGTTTTAAGGTCGGAACGTTTTTTTTCGATTTCGCTTTCGATATCGTCGTACCTTTTAATCAATATGCCGGCAAGGTCGCCGCCCGAAAGCACTTTCTTGACGTCGTCGATTGACACGCCGAAACTTCTCAATTCTCTGATTGTCGATATCGTGTTCAAGTCTTCGACGGAATACATTCTGTACCCGTTTTCTTCAACTTTCGACGGCTTGAATAAACCGATTTCGTCATAGAACCGAAGCGTCTTTATCGTCGTCTTCGACAGTTTTGAAAATTCACCGATTTTATACATTTTTCCTACCTTTTGAACAAATCTTAATCACTCCACCAACGGGAGAGTCAAGCGTTTTCACAAAGTTTTTCCCATTTTTTATTTCGTTTCAAGAATATCCGCGTCCTTTTCTAATTTCCATCCGCAGTTTTCGCACTCGCCGTTTCTTGCGTCCGCATAGCAAAGAAGTTGTATTTTTTCAACGTCGATATCCTGCTTTATGATAAGCGGCATATCGTATACGCCGACGCTTTCCACGTTATACAAAAACTCGTTCCTGACAAGTCGTTGCTTTCTTTTTTGTTTATCGATTTCGTATTCGCTCTCGATTTTTTTCATTTGTCACCTTCCCCGTTTTCATACACAACATATTATAACGCTTTTTATTATATAATTTCTTTCTCATTTTGTATATTTTTTGCACTTTATAATTAGCAACGCAGACAACAGGACTTGTAGAGAGCGGAGCGAGCGTAATAGCATAAGCGAGCAAGTTTACTTGCAAAGCGTTGCGACAGCTGCACAGAGTGCAGGGGCGCACGGAGTGTGCAGACAATGGCACTGCATTGTCACAAGTCCTGTTGCAAGCCAAGATATGAAAAAACGAACCGAAATTATTCGGTTCGTTTTTGTTTGCTTTGGTGCGGACAACAGGACTTGTAGTGAGCGAAGCGAGCGTAATAGCATAAGCAAGGCAATATTATTGCCGAGCGGCGCGTCAGCTGCGTGCAGGGGCAAACAAACGCAGTGTCGTTTGCCGACAAAACGTAGTTTTGTTTCAAGTCCGCTGTCGCATGAAAAAAGACAACCCGTTCGGATTGTCTTTTTTTGGTGCGGACAACAGGACTTGAACCTGCACAGCCTTGCGACCATAAGAACCTGAATCTTACGCGTCTGCCAATTCCGCCATGTCCGCACAACGGATAAAATAATATCTTAAAAACCGCATAAAGTCAAGTATTTGAAACCATTTATGTTTAAGCGGCGAGAAGAGCGCGTGCGATGCGGTTTACGTCGGTGTTGTCGATTTTCTCGGGAATAATCGCTTTCAGCTCGTCCGCGGACAATCTTTTCACGAAAATGAAGTATTTCACGTTGGTGTCCGTATGCGTTTTTGTGGTATAAAGGCTGTTTTTGATATCGTCTTTGGTTTCGCCGTCCTTGTATTTCAGCCCGCCCGTTTCGTGGTCGGCGGTGACGATAATCGCGCTGTCGAGGTCTTTTAGCCTGTCGTATGCGATTTTAATGGAGTTGTCGAAGCTTTTAAGGTACTTTGTCATCGGGATAATATCGTTTTTGTGGCTTTTCTTGTCGATATGCGCGCCCTCGATCATCAGAAAATATCCGCCCGGGAAGCGGGCTTCCATAAATTTCAGCGCGAACTCGGTGCACATTTCGAGCGTAGGCGTATCGGCGGTGCCGTCTTCCGATGGAAGCGACGAAAACGGCATAATCAATTTATTGCTCAAAACGCTTCCGCCGACGTCGTTGACGTCGTTAAAGCTTGTTGCGAACGTAAAGCCCTTGCTTTCAAACTGCGATTTATATTTCGTGTATTCGTCTTTTCCCGCGCCGAGATACAAGTCCACGACGTCGTTAATCTGCCCTTTTATTATTTCGGAAGTGTCGCCCCTGTTGTTTGCGTGCGACGAAAACGACGCCGGCGTCGCGCCGTAAAGATTGTCCGTCGTCACGATACCCACGCCGAGCCCTTTCTCTTTGGCGTACTCTGCGACGCTTTTGACGTTATTTCCGCCGTGGCGTGCGACTTCGCCGTTATTGAATTTTTGTCCGGTTGCAAGCGCGCTTCCGGCTGCCGCACTGTCCGTGGGAATCCCTACGTTGTTTGAAAACGTCGTTACGAACCCGTCTGCCCCGAGCGAGCGCATGAACGCCCTTTCGCCGTAATACGTTTCCGTCGTTTTAATATGGTTTTCGCCCATACCGTCGCCGATGAACAACACGGTTTTGCTTGCGAGCCCGGTAAGGTCTGAAAAATCGGTTTTATAAAGGTTTTTCGTGCGGTTGAGCGCAACGCCCATAAAGGCAAGCGACACCGACAGTATCGCGACGAGCGCCGCCGACACAACCCACAACAGAATTTTACTTGTCCTGACTTTTGTTTTTTTCATAATTTCTTATCCCCGTAAAAATCAAAAGGTTTTTTGAAGCGACGAAAGAATGTTTTCAGACGTTTTCGCGACTTCTTTAAGCGCGCCTTCTTCAAACGGAGATTTCAGCCCCGCAAGGCGAACAAGATCGGTGAAGACGTACGAGCCGCCGCGCGTCGCATGTGCAAGATACGCTTTGAACGCCTTGTCGTAATCCTTTTGCGATTCTTCCAGAAACTCGATCGCGACGGTCTGAGCAAGGCAGTAATCGATGTAATAAAACGGGCTTTCAAAAATGTGATTCTGGTATTGCCATCTTGTACCTTTTGAAAGATACGGCACGTCGTCGGCGTCCATCCACGGGCGGAATTCTTTTTCAAGTTTCAGCCAGACGTCGTCGCGCTCCTTAGGCGTCATATCGGGGTTTTCGTACACGATATGTTGGAAATAATCCACTATCGTTCCGTACGGAATGAAGGTTAAAGCGTCGAAAAGGTGCTTATAACGGTACTTATTTGCATCTTTGCCGAAAAACATATCAATATATTTCCAGGCGAAAAACTCCATTGACATGCTGTGTGTTTCCGCCGTTTCCATTGCGCCGAGACCAAGTTCGTACGGCACGACGGGTTCCGACATATAATACGCAAAAGCGTGTCCGGCCTCGTGCGTTACGACGTCGACGTCGGCGGTCGTTCCGTTGAAGTTTGCGAAGATGAACGGCTGGTGATACTTATCGAAACTCGTCATATATCCGCCCGTCCATTTGCCTTCGCGCGTGAACACGTCGAACGCGTCGGTATCCATCATCATATCCATAAACGCGCCGGTTTCGGGGCTCATATCCTTGTACATTTCCTGCCCTGCTTTCAGAATGCCGCGCTCGTCGAGAGCGGGTTTCGGATCTTCCTGAAAATACGTGTCGTTGTCGTATAAGCGCATGTGGTCGATGCCGAGTTTTTCCGCAACCTGCTTTTTCAGACGCGTCACGACGGGCACGATGTCATTTAAGACGTTTTCGCGGAACACCTTTACCATTTTTTCGTCATAGCAAAGCCTGCCCATGTTGTAGTAGCCCAACTCGACGTAGTTCTTGTATCCCATTTTCTTTGCCATAAGGTCGCGGTTTTTGACCATTCTGTCAAAGACGTCGTCCAGAAAATCGCTGTGTTTTTCCAGCGTTTTTCCAAGTGCGACGTACGCTTCTTTTCTGGTTGCGCGGTCGCTGTCCTGCGCGAATTTGCGAAGTTCGCCAAGCGTAATATCCTTGCCGCGGAAGTTATACGTACATTCCGACACGAACTTTGAGTATTCCGTAACAAGCGCGTTGTCTTTTTGCATTTCGGGAACGATCGCGTCGCTCACCGCTTTTTTCTGCAACTCGAATTGTTTAATGATGACGGGATTTATTTTTGTTTTGAGTTCGTCCAAAAACTTACTTCTTAAAATCGCGTCGGCGTATTTAAGATAACTCACCTGCACCACGGGCATTTTCTCGTCGTAGTAGTCCTTTTCGGCGCTGTAAAACTCGTCCTTGGTATTAAGCGTGAAACGGGCGTTCGCAAGCGACGACTCCGTATAAAAATCGCGCAAAGCGTCGTTCACGAGTTCTCTTGCTTCCAGCACGTCGTCGACGGACTTCGCCGCGTTGATTTTTTCAACCGCTTTATCAATGACGCCGCATACCTTTTCGGCGTCCGCTCTTTCATAAGGAATTTCCGAAACTTTCATTCTTTGCATAAATACTCCTTTGCGCGAAAACGCGCGCTACCGTTAAATTGTAGCACGCGCCTTTGAAAATTTCAATAATAAACGCCGTTTATTTATTAAAACGTAACAGTTACTTCATATTCGAACGTCTTTCCCGCGGGGAGAGTGTTGATAAGGAATTTGTTTTTCAGTTCCCTGTCGCAATCGACGGTGTCGGGAAGCCCCCACCACGCTTCGATGCAGGCGTATTTGCCCATTTTGTTGTTGGACCATATCGCAAGCACGGGAACGTTGCCGATGTCGAACGTGATTACCTTGCCGTCGCGGCGCAGAAGGGTTACTTTTTTCGCGTTGTTTTTCGTGACGACCGCGTCGTGGATAAAGGTCGATTTCACCAGGGGGATTTTGTTGGTAAACTCCGACTTTTTCTCGCCCTTGACAAGGTGCAGATCGTCGTCGAATTCATATTCTTCGATGGGTTTATCGGTGTCGATAATCGCAAAGTTGCCGGATACGTCGCAGGTATCGTCGGTTTCGTCGCCGACAAGCGCCCATCCGAAGTGCGTGCCGAGCCCGAAAGGCATCTCGACGTCGCCGGTGTTTACGACGGTGTACGTGATTTTCATACTGTTTCCGACAAGCGCGTATTTCACCTTGAAATCGAAGTCGAACGGATATTGTTTTTTGGTTTCTTCCGAAGACTTAAAGTCCATGACGAGCGTGTCGCCGGTGTTGCTTTCCGCCGTGAAGACGTTGTAGCGGGCAAGTCCGTGATTTTTCATTTCGTAGCGTTTTCCGTCGACGGTATACCAGCCGTCTTTAAGGCGCGCGACGAAGGGGAAGATGACGATGTCTTTCGATTTCCACGATTTCTCGCTGCCCTGCCAGAGATATTCCTCGCCGCGATATTTCACGCTGTCGAGAAGGCTGCCGTTTTCGTTGACCGTTACGTCCAGAATGCCGTTTGTGATGTTTTGCATAATTTTACCTCTTATCTTTATTCTTATTTTTTATTTCAAAAACGCACGAAAGGCTTTCCCCTTCCGGGAGATTGCCACAGCATCGCAAGCGATGCTTCGCAATGACGTTTTTTGTTTTCAGAAATTGAAATTTGCCGTGTTGTAAATCGTCGCGACCGACGTTTCTTCCGATTTTTTCCTGCCGCGCTCGCTTTCGATTGTCCAGGATATAAACGGCGGATATTTCGCGCGTTTTTTCTTGCTGCGCGGAATCCCCAGAATATTGCAAAGCAGAAAATCGGGTTTGAAATCGAGTTTCGGCGTCTTCGGCTTAAAGCACGAGAGCGCGATCGTATATCCCTTATCCTTAAAATACTTTGCCGCTTTTTCGTTGAAGCCTATGTACATATATTTGCCGTTATAGGACTTTAACTCATCAATCAGTGCGTCACAAAGTGCGATTTCGTTGTTTCGGCACTTCAACTCAATCAATATCGGGGTGCGCCCGTCAACCGCCGCAAGCACGTCTTTCAGCGTCGGAATCGTGTGCGAAGTGTTTTTGAGTTTAAGCGCAGTCAGCTGACTTTCCGTCATTTCTTCGACAATGCCGCTTACTCCGCACATACGCTTTAACGTGTGGTCGTGAAACACGACGAGTTTGTTGTCTTTTGTCAGATGCACGTCGATTTCAAGCCCCAGTCCTTTGTCCGCCGCAATGCGGATTGCAGTGAGCGAGTTTTCGGGCAAAGTCTTGTCGAAACAGCCGCGATGGGCGTAGTCTTTCACGCCGCCGAGAATGTCAAGAACGTTTTCCATATTATTATTCAAAAATCCTTTTTATAATGTTTTTCGCTTGTTCGTATAAATCTTTTCGGGTGCCGTCGTTTATCGCGACGTAGTCCGCCCGCTTAATTCTTTCGTCGTCCGTGGCTTGGTTTTTTATTATGTTTTTCGCAAGATCTTTTGATATGTTCCTTGTCGAAACGATGCGGTTTATTCTCACGTCTTCACCGGCGGTCACGACGATTACTCTGTCAAACAAATCCGTCATTCCGCTTTCAAACAAAAGCGGCACTTCGACGACGGCATCGCCCGTGATTTCTTCGATTTTCCGCCGTATTTCGGGGTGCGCGAGCGCGTTGAGCGTTTTGCGCTTTTTCTCGTCCGAAAACACTTCTTCGCGAAGAGCAGCCTTATCGACTTTTCCGTCTTTTACGGCAAACGGAAATGACGCCGAAAGTTTTTCGATATATCCTTTGTCGCGCAAAAGTTCCGCATTGATTTCGTCGGCGGAATACGTCCTTATCCCAAGTTCTTTCACGGCGCGCATAAATTCGCTTTTGCCCGCGCCTATGCCGCCCGTTACCGCAACTTTCATATTACGCCTCGTACCAGCTTTTGCCGCTTGCGACGCCGACCGTAAGGGGGACGCTGAGTTTTACCGCGGTTTCCATGCTTTCTCTCAGGATTTTTTCGACCTTGTCCTTTTCGTTTTCGTCGGCTTCCGCAATAAGTTCGTCGTGAACCTGCAAAAGAAGTTTCGCACTTGTTCCTTCAAGGTTTTTCGCCGTTTTCAGCATTGCGATTTTTATAATGTCGGCGGCGGTACCTTGCAGCGGGAAGTTCATTGCGGCGCGCTTGCCGAACTCTCTCACGGCATAGTTACTTGACGAAAGTTCCGGCATAAGACGTATGCGATTGAAAAGTGTTCTTACAAAGCCGTGCTCTTTTGCGAATTCGACCTGTCCGTCCATAAACTCTTTGACCTTCGGATAAGTCCTGAAATACCGTTCGATATACTTTTTCGCGTCGGCAACCCTGATCGACAGGTTTTGCGCGAGCCCGAAGTCGCTTATTCCGTAAATTATTCCGAAGTTGACCGCTTTTGCGTTGCGGCGCATTTCGTCCGTTACGTCGGCAATATCGACGCCGTAAATCTCCGCAGCGGTCGAGGCGTGAATATCGCGGCTTTCGTTGTACGCCCGTATGAGGTTTTCGTCGCCGCTCATGTGCGCCATAAGACGAAGTTCGATTTGCGAATAGTCGGCGGAAATCAGCACTTTGCCCTTTTCCGCGACGAACGCACGGCGGATTTCCTTGCCCTCGACAGTGCGAGTCGGAATATTTTGAAGGTTCGGCTCGGTCGAAGACAGCCTGCCCGTATTCGTAAGTGTCTGCTTGTATTCGGTATGCACGCGCCCGTCGGACGACACCGCCTTTTCAAGCCCCAGCACGTACGTCGACAACAGTTTGGAAATCTGACGGTACCTTAAAATAAGCGGGATAATCGGATGTTCTTCGTAAAGTTTTTCAAGCACGTCCACGTTGACGGAAAGCCCCGTCTTGTTCTTTTTGGACGGTTTCAGCCCGAGCTTGTCAAACAATATCACCGTGAGTTGTTTCGGCGAATTTATATTGAAAGTTTCACCGGCGTACGAGTAAATCTTTGCGGTGAGCGTTTCGATTTCGTCCTCGTATTTTTTCCGAAGTTCTTCCAGAACCCCGACGTCGACTTTCACGCCCGCACATTCCATATCGAACAAAACCCGTTCAAGCGGCAGTTCGATATCGTGATACAGCGACGAAAGATCCTTGCTTTCAAGTTCCTTTTCAAGGTAGTCGCAGATTGCGAAAAACGCCGTAACCGAGTCGCCCGAAACGTTTGCGGCGGCTGCAAGAGTAACGATATCCTTGAAACTTCTTCCGCCGAAAACAAGATATGCAAGAAGTCCCACGTCCTTTGGCGTTACCGACGTTTCGACGCCTGCGTCCTTGAAAAGATGCAAAAGTTTTTTCAGGTCGGATACGACGCACTCGCTTGTCAGATGCGGCGCGATTTCTTTCAGTACGTCGTCCATCGTCATACCGCCGAAAAGGTCGTAATTTTGTTTAATCACATAAAGTCTGTCGGCAGAAAACGCAACGTCGACGTCAGCCCCGGCGTTAAGCGCAAACGGCTTTCCTTTGTTGTCGTCAAACAACTTTTTCAAATCGTCGATGTTGTCAATTTCAACTGTTGTATATTCGATTTTGACCTGTGAAGTGTCGTTTTCGTCGGGTTTTACTTCTTCGCCAGTAAACGCGAAACGCTTTGTAAGCGACGTGAATTCCAACGCGATAAGCGCGTTTTTCGCACTTTTTGAAAGCGGATACGAAAACGTAATATCCGACATTCCGATATTTATCGGCACGGCGGTATTTATTGTCGCAAGCGTGTAAGAAAGCCGCGCCATATCTTTTCCGTCCCTGATTTTTTCGCCGAGTTTCCCTTTGATTTCGTCGGCGTTAGCAAGGACGTTTTCCATTGTACCGTAGGTTTTGAGAAGTTCCATCGCGGTCTTTTCGCCGATGCCCGGAATCCCGGGGATATTGTCGGACGCGTCGCCGCGAAGAGCCTTGTAGTCGATAATCGCCGACGGCGTTTCGAAGCCGTCTTCAAAAAGCCTTTCCTTGTCGTATCTCACGACTTCAGTGATTCCCCTTTTCGTGAAAAGCACGTTGGTGATGTCGTCGATAAGTTGCAGGCTGTCGCGGTCGCCCGTGACGATATCCGTAGGACACGAAAATCTTTTTGCAAGCGTGCCGATAATATCGTCCGCCTCGTAGCCTTCAAGTTCCACGATTTTGATCCCAAGGTCGCCGATAAGTTTTTTAAGGACGGGCACTTGTTTCACAAGTTCTTCGGGCATAGGTTTTCTGGTCGCCTTGTAGCCCGAATACATATTATGTCTGAACGTCGGCGCTTTCAGGTCAAACGCAGCCGCGATATGCGTCGGTTTTTCTTCCTTGATAAGCCGCGCGAGCATGGACACGAATCCGAAGATCGCGCCCGTGGGGTTTCCTTTGCTGTCGGTAAGACCGGGGAGCGCGTAATACGCGCGGTGCAAAAGGCTGTTGCTGTCGAGAAGTAAAAGTTTTTCCATTATTAATTAAGGCGTTTTGGCGAGTGATAGCACTTATAAAACGCTATGAATATTTCCTTTAATTCGTTTTTGATACCCCTGTCGTTTTTGATGACCTCGTCTATGCCGCCTTTAATGCCCTTTGCGGCTTTTTTCGCAGCGGAGAAAACGGCTTCGTAAAACTCGTCGATATCGTAAAAGCGGAAGCGGTCGACGTTGAAATACACGGCGAAAACTTCCAGAAAGTTCTCAAACACCTGCAAGTCCGAAGACTTCGACGATAGTTTAAGTATATCTCGCAGCGTGTCGATGACGTCCTCGATATTCGCGTCCTGCGACTTATGCACTTTAAGTTTCGCAAGGGTGACGATTTCTTCGATGGCTTTTCTGTCGATGCCGTGCATGAAGTCGGAAAACGCCTGATCGTCGACGGCGCGCACACAGAATCTGAAACTCGGCAAGCCCAGAATTGTGCGCTTTGCCTCGTAATAGCCCATTTCCTTGAATCTGTCGATATTTTCTTTCGTGAAGTTTACGGCGTAATCGAGCTTTTCGCTGGGGGTAAACACCAGAAGTTTCGCGCCCTTTAAGTCGACGTCGCGGTACGCGCGGTATTTTTTGATATTCGTGCGGATTGCGACGATTTCGTCGTAGCCTTTGTCGACCAGCATTTTCACGGGCATATTGTCGTAAACGCCGCCGTCGATGAACCACTTGTTTTCATTGCCTTCGATTTTTTGCCATTTGAACGCGGGGTACGCCGACGACGCCATTACGTAATCGTAAATCTGCCCTTTGGGGATATCTTCTTTCATCATGTAATGCGGCGCGAAATCGGGCACGGAATAGGTCACAAGTCCGAAGTCTTTATTACTTTTTCTGATTGCCTTTTCGTCGATATATTGTTTCAGAAAGGCGCGCATTTTGTCCGCCGTCGTATCGACGAACACGCCAAGGTTTCTTAAAAGTTTCCCGATGTTGCCGATAAGCTGCGCGTTGAATTGTCCCTGCGTCAGTTCCTTTAACGACAGTTCGTCCATATCAAGGACGTTCTGCATATTGATATTGTCCCAAAGTTCCAAGGTTTTTTCCCAGTCGCCGGCGCAGAACATAGCAGCGTTGATCGCGCCGATACTCGTGCCGACGTAGCCGTCAAAATCGGCAAGCCCCATTTCGCGCAGAGCCGTCATAACGCCGATGTGATATGCGCCTTTTACGCCGCCGCCTTCCAGTGCAAGACCTTTCATAAAACACCTCTGATAGTTCTTATACACATTATTATAACTATCATAAAGCGCGCTTGTCAAGAACGAAAAAGAAAACCGCCGTAAATACGGCGGTTGCAAAGTTTAATCGTTGTTTATTCTCCTCGAAGCAGTTTGTACAACTCCTGCGAGTGAACGAGATTTGAATTGTGTTTTACGGGCGTTTTGCTTTCGTCGGTGTATCCGTAAAACGTCACGGGTTTCAAATTACCCACAATAATTGCTGCGCCGGGACTGATTTCCGCAACAAGTTCGTTGAGTTTGATTTCCGCGTGGTCGAATCCGTTTTCTTCAAGCGCGCCCGTTACGGTTACGCGGTTTTCGTGATTAAGTCCGCTGAACAGCATTCCGCAGTGCATATATCTTACGCCGGAATCTTTGACAAACAGGTGCTCGTAGCGTTTCCCCTGTAAGCCTTTTTGGATAACTTCTTTCAGAATATTGTCGATTGCGTCGTTGTTGGTAATCCCGCCGACAAGGTCAAGGTCGACGTCCTGTTTCCAGTTGTAAATTCTCAGTATTCCCTGAATGTCGAGATTGCAGGTATGATCTTCGTTGTCGTCGCCGCTTGAAAATCCGACGGACGGGGATGCCGCCTGACCGTATACGCAGTTTTTCATCACGACTCTCTGGTTCTTGTAAGTGCACCAGGAGAAGCAGGTGAATTTGCTGCTGTTGCTCATAATCGTGCCTTCAATAAGCGTTTCGGCAAAATCGCCTTTATTTATCGCCTCTTCCTCGTTGTCGTAGCTGCCGACGCGCATACAGTACATTGCGTTTTCGATGACGCAGTATTGCACGTGCACGTTGCCCTTCGTTTCGACGCCGATACCGACGAAATCTTTGCTTGCAAACGTGTTGCTTTTCGGAAGTTCGGACGACTTAATCTTCACGTTCCTTAAAAGTACGCGCGGCGCGTCTTTTCCCTGGGGACCGTCCATCACGAGTATGTTCGAGCCCATGATGTTCGGCTTGGCGGTCGGATCGTCGTAGTCGCGGTGTTTCCAGTCAATCGTATGCCCGTTGCCGTAAAGACTTGTCGAAAGTCTGAGCGGCGCGTTGCACCATGTCCTGGTTTCTTCGCCCTTTTCGCCCGAAATGCCACTTGTGTCGGCTTCGGTATATCTGATGGAGCGAATGGTAATATCGTTTCTCAGGAACACTTCGTACTTCTTTCCGTCGATTTCTTCGTTGACGGCTTTCGTGAGTTCATCGGCGGTTTCGACGTTGACGCCGTACATCACGGTGAAGTTATATTCCCTTTTGATGCTGTCGCCGGCATACGGGCTGTCCTTTGCCTCGGCAGTGACTTTCACGTTTTTGCGCACGCCTTTTTCAAATTCCGAAAAAGTGATCACACCGTTTTCGTCAATCGTCGCGATATCGCCGTCGCTTACTACCGACCATTTGAAACGACTCAGGTTTTCACTGCCCGTAAGGTCTTCGGGCGCAACGACTTTGATTTGTCTGACCGGCACAAGCCGACCTGTCATTTCTTCGCCCGAATATTCAAAATACATGTTGCCGTAAACGCACTCGTCCGCGATACCTTGCGGGGCGTCTTTTTCCAGCATAAAGTATATGACGGGTTTTCTCACGCGAAGATCGATTGAAATTCTTTCTTCACCAAATTCTGCGGTAAACGTGACTTCACCGCTTGAAATCGCAGTGATTAACCCCGTTTTTTCGTCGATTGTCGCAACGTCGGTGTTTGACGAATAATAACGCGCGCCGCTTGCTTTTTCGCCGCTTGCGGCAAATATCGCGTTGAGTTTATACGGGACTTTCCCGACGATAACGGTGCTGTTTTCAATAACGTCGGCGTTTTCAAAAACAATCGAATTTTCGCTTTCGACCTTGCGTAACGTCATCGTTTTTCCGCCCTTTTCAAGGACGGCGTAACCCGTTTTTCCGCTGAACACGATTGCGCCGGATTCAAGCGTCGCGTTTTGAGATTTAACGAGAGTGCTTCCTTCCGCGCCTATCGACGAAAGCGAAATGCTGTCGGTATGAACGTATTTCAAAGCCGTCGGGAACACTCCGCCGCGCACCGTAATCTGAACCGTGCGGACGATTTCGGGCGCAACGCGCTTCTCGCTTCCCGACACGAAATCTTTGGATTTAAGTTTCATAGTGACTGTTGCCGTTCCCGCGCCCTGCGGCACGACAACGCCGTTTGCGTCAACCGAAAGAACGTTTTTGTCGCTCGACTCCCAAGTGACGTATTCAAGATCAACGTCGATGGGGTGTGCACACGCTTCAAGGCGGATTATTTCGTCCGTCGTGATGTCGATGCCCGGCGTTTCGCCGAGTTTCACGTCTTTATAAACGATGTAAGCCAACCTTGCGACGTCGCTTTTAATTTCAAAGCGGCACCTGTCGGTTTTGCCGCCGTCGTCGGTTTTTGCGACAATGTCGAACGTGCCCGTCCAGTTTATGGTAACGTTGCCGTTATCGTCGACGGTTGCAATATCGCCTTCGTACTCGGGATCGTACGATACCGAGTTTTCAATGCTCCAATGGACTTTTTTATTCGTTGCTTTTTTGGGAAGGACCAGCGCGGCAAGCTGATATTGCATGCCGGGGCGGTCAAAATACAGCGAAACGTTGTCAACGTCCTGATAAAAATCGGGGTCAACGATTGCAATGCTCGCAACCGTAATGTCGGGCGTGATCAGAACCACGTTTGTAACAAGAACAACAGCCGCAACGATTGCCATAGGAATTATCAGTAATAATCCTATCAGTACTTTTTTCATCGGCGTCTCCTACTTTTTTTCAGCGGCAAAGAACCTTTCGTCTGCCGCAAGGAATATACGAAACGTACAATAATTTCGTTTTGTCATTATAATTATTGATAAAGTTTATTATAGCGTTTGTTAAGTTTTACGAAAAGAAGCACAATCCCCAGTGCCGCCGCAACGCCCGACACGATGAGCAAAAGCCCCATAATCGACTTTGCGCCGTGTTTGATGGGTATTCCCGCAAACGTGGGCAGGAACCCGCCGATCATCGTAAACAAACCGTACAACACCGCAAACACAAGCCCGAGAGCAAGCGCGATGGCAACGTTTTTGTTTGCCGAGACAAGCTCGCCGTCGCCCATGAAGTTGAACGTGGGCGATTTGGTATCGAACCACATGCAAAGACTTGTCAGCGCAATATTTGAAAACTCCGCGATAAAGAATATCATAACCGCGTCGACTGGCGATACGAACTTCGCGCCGCTTACGGCGATGCAGCAAAGGATAATCGAAAGCGTTGCTACGCCCGAATACAAAAGGAATTTTGCAAGCACCTGCTTCCAGTACGGCAACGGAATAATCTTCGTATGATAAAAGCATCCGCCTTCCCTGCTTATCGCCGTTGACGAGAACGACACGATGACCGTTACGAAAATCGTAATGACCATAAGCGATATGCCGGGCAGAATGTTGTTGCCGACGCTGTTGCTGCCGACAGAACCCGCAAGCGCATTGCAGTAATATACCATAACGGGTGCTGCCGCCGCCATGACGAGATATTGGAAGCTGTAATTGAAACTTCTTAAAATCCCGTAAAAATCACGGCGCATATACGACAGGAACGGCGGAAGAGGTTTGTCCTCGGTGCGTTTCGTGAAAGAAGCGCGCTGATTTTCGATGCCGTCCAGAATCGTGCTGAAATACCACTTTTTGACGATGAGCATTGCAATAAGTCCGACGCCCGTCGTAAGCAGCAGGACGTAAATAAGGTTAATATACGGGTGACGTCCCAAAAGCATGTTCGCGTAAAGGTTGAACGGGAACGCGCCTGCCGCAAACTTCCCGATTCTGCCCATGACTTCCGGACTGAACAACGCCATATCCTTTTCAATGTAAAAACCGACAAGCGATTTCAGCAGTTGCATGTACGCGACGAATATGCCCACGACCACAAGGATCGTAACGCACAATACGATGCCGTATTTGTTTTTGATAAGGTTGATTAACTTCATCACGGGGATTGCCACGATGTTCGCCAGGAAGAACGGCAGGAAACTGCTTAAAAACGTCGTGAGTATCGCCACGGGATAGAAAATCTCAGGCGGCCTTCCGAGTGCGCCCGCCTTTTGCAGAATAACGCCGTAACAGATGTAAAACGGCAGAAGAATCCCCATCGTAATCAAAAAGTTGCTGATGAATACGAATATCGACTTCGCAATGAAAATCTGCGTGCCGTTCACGGGGAATCGCAACAATATTTCGTTGTCGCCGCTGTAATAAAGCGCCTTGATGAGCGTTGCGGTGCAAATGAAAAATTGCAGGATTATCGACGCCATCGACACGATGACGATGTAACTGTCGCGAAGTCCGGGACGCGCGACGAACATTTGCGTGAAAAGCAAAATCAAAAATACGATTATTGCATACATCAGGCCGGACATAATAAAATTGAATATCCATTTCCCGACGTTGCCCGCGCCGATACGTGTGCCGTATCCAAAGCGGGATTTCATATCTATTTTCAAAAGCGCGCGTATGGTAAACCAATCGTCGCGCACCTTTTTTCGATGCGCGGCAAGCGCTTCCTTATTGATTTTATCAGACATTCCACGCCCTCCTTTCTTCCTCGGTGGACGAGATTTCAAAGAATCGTTTTTCAAGGGTTTCGCGGTTTGCGGGATCGGACAAGTCGATGACGCAGTGCAAAATGCCGTCGTTGATTATCGCGACTCTGTTGCAGACCTTCGCAACCATATCGAGGTTGTGGCTGCTGAAAAATACCGTGTTGCCCTTGCGGACGTGTTCACGCATATAACTTAAAATTTCCGCCGTGGATTGCGGATCGAGACCCATCATCGGCTCGTCCAAAACCCAGAGTTTCGGCTCGTAAATAAGCGCGGCAATGATACAAATCTTCTGCTTCATGCCGTGGCTGTACGACTTGATCTGACGGTCGACGGCAAAACGAAGTCTGAATAAGTCCAAAAACATGTTGAGCCTTTCTTCGCGGTCGGCTTTCGGCACGCGGTAAAGGTCGGCGACGTAGTTTACGTATTCCCTGCCCGTCAGACGTTCGTAAACGCTGTGGTTGTCGGGGACGTAACCCATGCTCATTTTCGCCTGCATAGGCTCTTTCACGATATCGTATCCGCAAATCGTGATTTTGCCTTCTTCAAACGGAAGGATGCCGGTCAGACATTTTATGGTCGTGGACTTGCCCGCGCCGTTCTTGCCCAGAAATCCGAAAACTTCGCCGGGTTTCAGTTCCAGCGACAAATCCTTTACGGAATATACCTCGCTGTTGGCGTACCTTTTTTTAAGGTGGTCGATTTTAAGCATCGGGGGCGCGCCTTCGATGACGGTGTTTTCGTTTGAAAAATCGCCAAGTCTTCCGTGGATTTCCGTGTCGTCGGACGCGCTTACGTCGTCAAGGATTTCGGGTTCGCGCTCGTCAAGAGTTTCAAGTTCTTCCGCCGCGGTGTCTTCCATAATCTGGTCGGGCGTTTCCGCGACTTCATGTTCGTGTTTATTCTTTTTGAATTTCATTTTCATTTTGCACCTTTCTTATTTGTTATATAATGTGCGTAAAGCAACGATATAATCCTTTTCAAAATTATATCGCTTGCATTTTACCATACGCGTTCGGTTTTGACAAACGTTTTCGGTCGTTTATCACATTACAAAAGTATTACAATCAATTAAAAAATACCTTAAAAATAAAAACCCCCGACTGAGCGAGGGTTTATTGACGATTATGATTTCAATGACTTTTTACTTTTTGAAAGAGAGCTGTACGCTGAACGAATGCTTCACGACGGGATAGATTTTGTATCTCGGTTTAGTGCATGCAACGGCAGGTACGTCGCCGCCTACGCCGCGTTGTTTTCCGTCAAAAGTGACAGTTAAACGTCCGGTTTTTTGCAATAAATGCCTGTGTGTGGTATTTTCCAACTGTTCGATACTATACTCGTTGACGCTTGCTTCAAAGGGTTTTCCGACATATTTGATTTGCAGCGTCGGCTTGTCTTCGCCGCACACTTCAAGCCATCTCATTTCGGTGTGGTTGCTGCATTCCTGCGGGGTGAGATAGCCGTGTTCGAACTCTCCGACTTCGCCTTCGTACACGCCGAGAATCGCTGCGTCGCCACGGTCGCAATAGTTTTCAAACGGACCTTTTCCGTAAAAACGCATCTTGTCGTAGCCTTCGTTGAGTTCGGTCACGAAACCGTATCTCGGCAATCCGTAAGCGCGTCCGCGCACCGACATCTGGACGATAACGTTGCCCACGCCGTCGAATTTATAGGTCGTTTTCAGTCCCAGTCTTGTGCTTATCCAATGCACTTCGACCTTGATCGAGCCGTTTTGTTCCTTGACCTTAATCCTGCCGACTTTCAGGCGTTTCGTGGCTTTTTTGTAATACCACTTGCCCATAATCGCCCTTACGAACGCGGGGACTTGCGGCAAGTAATCGTTGTCGGTTATCGCGCGCCAGAAGTTGGGTTTTACGGGTTCGTGCAGAAGCGGCGCTTTATCTTTCGTGAAGAAGTTGAGCCCGCCCGTTTTCTTGTCGATTGCGGCGTCGAATTCTTCGGTATAAACGCGCACTTCGTCCTTGTTGTTTTCGTAAACGGGTTTAACGGTCATATCCACCGCTTTGCCCTTTTTCGGATTAAACAAAATCTGCTCGTACGCGACAATATGCCCCGCCGGCGCAAAGAACGTATCTTCCGCAAGACTGAGTTCCACCACGATCGAAAGTTCGTTTTCGCGGTTTTTGATATATTTTTTAATATTGATTTCGCCCGTGCTGAGCGGCTTGATTTCGGGCAGGTCAAGCTTGACCTTTTCCACGAATTTGCCTTCTCTCAGAATCCTCATCGACAGCTTGAATCTGTCGTCGAGCGGGGTTATTCTGTGGCGGTTTTTAATAATAAGGTTGTCGCCCTTCGTCGAAAAATCGACAAGTTGATATACCTTTTTCACTTCAAACAGCGCGGGTTGCGGGGTTCTGTCGGGCTGAACGATACCATTGAAGACAAAGTTGCCGTCGTTGGGTACGTCGCCGAAATCGCCGCCCTGCGTCCATTTGACCGTGCCGTCGTTTTCAACCTTTTTGATGCTCTGATCCGCAAAGTCCCAGATAAACCCGCCTGCGAGTCTGTCGTATCTCAAAAATTCTTTCCAGTAATCGTTGAAGTTTCCGAGACTGTTGTTCATCGCGTGTGCGTATTCGCAAAGTACGAAAGGTTTGTCGCGGTAATCCTTGGGCTTAAAGACCTTGCCTGACGGCGACCACAACGCCACGCAGTGCGTATAAGGTTTTTTGCATTCGCCGATGCGTTTCATTTTTTCCTGACGGATGTACATATCGCTCAGAACGTCGGACGAGCGGAAGTCGGTGTCGGGATTGTAATGAATGGGGCGCGTTTTGTCGATTTCAAGCGCGGCTTCGCGCATTTTTACGAAGTTTTGGCCGTAGCCCGCCTCGTTTCCGAGCGACCAGAAGATGACCGAGGGATGGTTTTTGTAAGAGTCTACCATGTTACGCATACGGTAAACGACGTGCCCTTCCCAGCGTTTGTCAGAGCCCGGGATTCTGGACGCAAGACCGTGCGTTTCAAGGTTACATTCGCTCATCACGATGATGCCGTATTTGTCGCAAAGTTCGTAAAAGTCGCGACTGTCGGGATAGTGGCTCGTGCGGATTGCCGTGATGTTGTTTTTGCGGCAAAGGATGATGTCGTTTTCATTGAACTCGCGCGAGACGTATCTGCCGTGTTCGGGATCGAATTCGTGACGGTTTACGCCACGGATTTTCAAAGGTTTGCCGTTAAGCATAATGAACGGACCGCGGTTTGTTTCGGGATTATAGCCCGTGATTTCCACCGTTCTGAAACCGAACATAAGTTTTCTTCTGTCCGCCATCACGGTGTCTTCGCCGTCTTCGTAAAGGATATAGTCCACTTCGTAAAGATAAGGATTTTCCATTTCCCAAAGCGTTACGTCGCGGACTTCTTTCAAAAAGTCGACTTTGTAACTTCCGCCGTTTTTGATTTCAGGAATGACGACAATATCCTTAAAAACTTCCTGTCTGTCGGCGTCGCGAAGCATCACGACAAGCCTGCCGCCGCTGAAATCGGCGCGTTCGGCGCGCATCGAGATTTCCGTGCGAAAGAACATAACACCGTCTTTATTGGTGAATTCCGAATAGTTAAAGATATCGGAAATGAATTTCTTCGGACGATATACAAGGAAAACGTCGCGGAAAATACCGCTCATTCTCCACATGTCCTGATCTTCAAGGTAACTGCCCGTCGAGAACTGATAAACCGTCACCGCAAGGCGGTTTACGCCGTCTTTTACGAAGTCGGTAATGTCGTATTCCTGATAGTCGAACGAGTCTTCGCTATACCCGACAAAGTTGCCGTTGACGTAAACTTCGCCTGCGCTTTCGATACCGCCGAAATTGATAAGAACGTTATCGTCGTCGTTTTTTTGGCACTCGAAATCAAGGACATATAACCCTGCCGGAGCCTCGTCTTCCTTTACGTGCGGAATCTTGCTTTTGATTTTCGTTTCAAGCGCGTGCGGGTAACGGATATTGAGATATTGCGGTCTGCCGTACCCTTCGATTTGCCAGTTGGACGGCACGGTTATTTCGTCGAAATTCGACACGTCGTAGTCCGCCGCATAGTAGTTTTCGGGGATATCCGCGATTTTTTTCGCGTACTTGAATTTCCATTTGCCGTTAAGCGATACTATTTTTTTGTTGCCTTCGTCGTCGTACGGAAAACCCGCGCCGTTACGCTTTTCGGCATTCACGTTATAAACGTTTATATCGTTGAACAACTTTTTTTCCATGGTCTTTCTCCTGTAAGTTATATGACGGCTTATTATTTATTAAGGATTACAATGCGGCCGCAGTTAGGGCATTCAACAAAGTCGCCGTCTTCTTTCAGTTTTCCGATGCAGTCGTTGGGAAGGTTCATTCCGCAGTAGCAACTTCCGTCGCCGGCGTATTCCACGAATGCCGGGAGTTTTCTTGCCGCCCTGCACCGCTTGTACATCAGAATGAATTTGGGATCTATATTTTTCTCAACCGCTTTCAGTTTTTCCATCACGGGGCGACCTTCGTTTTGCAGTTTGAGTTTCAAGCCTTGATAACTTTGCAGCGCGACTTTATATTGCTCGTTGAGTTGCACCGCCTGACGGGTAAGATTGTCGCTGTTATCTTTCACCTGATCGATACGGGCGGACACTCTTTGCAGTTCCCTCAGCAGTTTGTTGACGTCTTCGGAAAGCCCCGCAAGAACCTTTTCGTAATATTCGATTTCCTGTTCGTCCTGAACGTCGGAGATGGAGTCCGCGATTTCTTTCACTTCGGATTCGTACTTACCGACGTTTGCCGCAAGTTTTTCGGCGTTCAGATTAAGTTCGTCCGCTTCGCTCTGGAATTTTGCCATATTGTCGCCCGCGGTCTTGATTTTTGCGTTCAGGGCGCTTGCCTTTTCTTTTTCGGCACTGTTGTTGAGTTCTCTTTCGATCTTCACAAGTTCCGAATCGATTTTCTGGTATTCGAGCATACTGTCAAATTTCATATATACACCTCGCGGAAATCAGCCGTTAAAGGGATTTCCTTCATAATATTTTACAATTTTGATTGTGTCAAAGTGACACTGTAATATGTCATTAAGAACGTCATTAAAACACATTTCGCTTGCATAATGTCCTACGGACATTAAAGCGTAATTCGTTTCCTTTGCTTCCAGTAGGATATGATGCTTAAACTCGCCGGAAATATACAAGTCCGCGCCGACTTCTCTTGCACGGGAGAAACATTCGTCGTCGCCGCCCGCGCCGTTTATCATCGCGACTTTTTTAATCTTCTTGTTTTCGTCGCCGACCGTGAAAATCGTGTCGTCGCACAAAAGTTTTTTGACTTTTTCCTTAATTTCCGAAAATTTCATATCGACGTCGCCTTGCGCGCCGAATCCGTTATCGAACAGCGTCGTTACGTTTTTCGCGCCGATTGCTTTCAGCGTGCGTACCGCCATATTGTCGTGGAAACCGTCGATATTCGTGTGGGCGGCGTAAATCGCCGTGCCCGACACGTAAGCAGAAGCAATTACGTCGCATTTATAATCTTTCGTCAAAAAACTCTTTCTCGGCGTAAAGATTATCGGGTGATGCGAAATAATAAGGTTGCAGCCGTTGTTTTCGGCTTCTTTAAGCGCGCCGTACGTCGCGTCGACCGTCAGAAGCACGCCCGTGCATTCTTTCTCGTCGTTTCCGACAATAAGCCCGGGGTTATCGTACGGCAACGCCGTGTCAAGCGGCGCGACTCTTTCGATTTCAGCGATTATTTCTTTGATTTTCATATTCTTCGATCTCTCTCGTTTCGGCAAGGATTTTTCTAAGCGATTCGCCTTTCGCGCGGGACGCAAGCATTTTCAAGACTTTTTTACGCATACCGATAAATTCCGCAAGGTCTTCCGTTTCGTCCTTTCCAAAATAGGTTTCAAACGGCGTGTAGCGCGTATATCCGATTCCTTCCGCGACGATGACGGGATAAAACTTGTTGCCGCTTTTCACGACGCCGTCCTTTTTCACGAAAAAGCCGTTTTCCTGCAAAAAGGCTCTCAGAACGTCGGCGTGCTGATGCGGGACGAGAATATACTTCTCGTATCGCTTGTCCGAGTCGCTTAAAATTTTCACGATTTCGTGCGCGCCCATACCGGCAATAACGATGGTATCGACGTCTTTGTCTTTCACGGGATTAAGCCCGTCGCCGACAAGGCAAATCACGTCGTCTTCCTGCAAAAGTTCCTTTGAAAGCGTCCGCGCCTTCATCAGACATTCCGCGCTGATATCGACGGCATAAACTGGGTTTTTTGTGATTTGCACGGCGGAATTTGCGATTTTGCCGTGGTCGCAGCCGATATCCGCAACCTTATCGCCAAGTTCCAGCTCCTTCACGACGGCACTTAATCTTTCGTCAAGCGTCAACATTTTTAGGTATAATCTTTCAGCTTTTTGATGCGGTTCGGGTGGCGCAATTTTCTTAAAGCCTTCGCTTCGATCTGGCGGATACGTTCACGCGTTACGTTGAACTCTTTTCCGACTTCTTCAAGCGTTCTCGGGTGGCTGTCGTCGATGCCGTAACGAAGTCTTAACACCTTTTCTTCGCGCGGGGTAAGCGTGCTTAAAACGCTTATAAGCTGTTCGCGCAGCATGTTCGCTTCCGCGACTTCCGCGGGGGCTGCGGCGTTGCTGTCCTCGATAAAATCGCCGAGATGGCTGTCTTCTTCCTCACCGATAGGCGTTTCGAGCGACACGGGATCCTGTGCTATTTTTTGGATTTCGCGCACGCGCTCGGGCGTGGAGCCGATAAACTCCGCAATTTCTTCGGGGCTGGGTTCACGGCCGAGTTTTTGCAGAAGCTGACGCGTCGCGCGCACCTGCTTGTTTATGGTTTCGACCATATGCACGGGGATACGAATCGTCCTTGCCTGGTCGGCGATCGCGCGGGTAATGGATTGTCTTATCCACCACGTCGCGTAGGTCGAGAATTTGAACCCCTTTCTGTAATCGAATTTTTCGACGGCTTTCATAAGCCCGAGGTTGCCTTCCTGAATAAGGTCAAGGAACTGCATACCTCTGCCGACGTAACGCTTTGCAATCGACACGACAAGACGAAGGTTGGCTTCGCTTAATATGCGTTTTGCATCCTCGTCGCCTTCTTCCATGCGTTTTGCAAGTTCGACCTCGCGTTCGGCGGACAAAAGCGGCACGCGGCCGATGTCTTTCAGATACATTTTGACGGAGTCGTCAAGACTGCCTTCCGCCATAATCTTGTCAAAGTTATCTTCGGTTTCCCCAACCTGAACGACGGCTTCGATTGTTTTGAAGACGTCCTCCATTTCGTCTGCGGTTGCATCAATCTTTTCAAGCCTTGACATTATTTCTTCCTGAGTTAAAGAGCCTTTCTTTTTGCCTTCTTCAATCAGTTTGTCGGTTTCGGCCTTTAATAAGGCTTCCCAGTTTTCCATTAAGACCTCCTTATGTATGCAAGTTCTTTTACGGTAAAAATATTTATCGCAAGCGAGTTGCGTTTTTTCTTATTTAAGCGATTTCAGCATGTTCTGATAAACCGAAAGGTCGGTGAAAATCCGACGTCTTTCGGACGCGTCGGGGCATGCGTCGAAACTTTGCGAAAGCGTTTTGATGCGGTAGTTGACGTAGTTTAAGTTTAAGAGTTTCACGCTGTCGCGGTAATACTTTATGAGCTTAGTTTCGTCGTGGAATTCCTTCACGGAATTTAACACGTTTGCGACTTCCTCGTCCTGCGACAAAGAATACAGCATGTGCGCCTGCGGTTTTTCGCCGGCTTCCGTTTTTTCTTTGACGTAGTCGTACACGAGTTTATGCACTTCGTTGTCACCGAACACGTCGCGGGATACGACGTCCATGGGCTTTGCGTATTCTTCGCCCGACGCCATTTTGTTCAGGACGAACCGCGCCGCTTCCAGACTTACCGGCAGTTCGCTCTTCTGGATTTGCGGCTCCGAAAACACGACTTCGGAAATTTCGTTCACAAGTCCGTCGCGCAATATATTCATCGCAACACGGCTTTTATCGTGCACAATTTCAAGGTAAACGTCGCGTCCTGTCGTTTCGGGCAAAGTCTTTATGAAAGCAAGGGCCTCGTTGACGTACTTTGCGCGCCCCGTATTCGTTGACAGATCGTTGTCCTTTTCAATGACGGAAAGCACGAACTCGACGTAAGGAACGGCGTTGTCCAGAAGTTTTTCAAAACCGGCGTGACCGTACTTTTTGACGTAATCGTCGGGGTCCATTCCGTTTTCGGGGATTGACACGACTTTAAGATTCAGCCCTTCCTTATTAAGGATTTCAAGGTTTCTGACGGTTGCGTGCTGTCCCGCAGCGTCGCCGTCGTAGCACACGCAGACGTTTTCGGACAACGTGCGAAGTGCGCGCGCCTGTTCGGGAGTGAACGCCGTACCCATTCCCGCAATGGCGTTGTTGAAGCCGTACTTTGCAAGGGAAATGACGTCCATATAACCTTCGACGACGATTACTCTGTCGATGGCAACCTTTTGTTTTTCCTTTTTAACAAAGTTCGCGGCGTACAGAACCTTTCCTTTTTCAAAGACTTTCGTGTTGCGGTAATTCACGTACTTCCCGCCCGAAAACTCTTTTGTGACGGCTCGTCCGCTGAATGCGACGACTCTGCCGCGCATGTCGAAAATCGGCACGATCATTCTGCCTTGCAGCGCGTCGAAAACCCTTTTTGATTTGTCGCTTTGCCACGCAACGCCGCAGTCGAGCATTTCGGCTTCGGAAAACCCCTGTTCTTTCAGGTACTTTATTACACCGTCGTAACTTGGCGAAAAGCCGAGCCCGAACCTTGTCATAAGGTTTTTATCGACGCCGCGTTTTTCAAGGTACGTCCGCGCGTCTTTCCCCTCGTCGCTCATAAGAGATTTGTAATAAAATTTGGCGGTGAGAGTCAGGATTTCATACAATCTGTCGCGTTTTTGTCTGGATTCCGCATTACTTTGAAAACCGACGGGCGTGGGGACTTGCATCCCCGCGCGCTCCGCAAGAAAGGCAACCGCTTCCGGGAAAGTCATGCCTTCCATCTTCATTATAAAGGTGATGACGTCGCCCGATTCTCCGCAGCCGAAGCAATGATAAAACTGTCCGTCTTCGTTGACGCACATCGACGCGGTTTTTTCATGGTGAAACGGACAGCAACACCAGAATTTGCCGCCCTTTTGCTGCAACTGCACGTACCGCGAGATAACTTCGACTATGTTGTTTTTTTCCTTTAATTCCTGTAACCAGTCCAAAGGATAGCCTTCTTTCTGAAACATATAACCTCAAACGCTCAAAACGTTTACAATTTATTATTCGTCAAAAAATCGATAATTCCTAAAACTCGCGCGATTTTTCTTGCCAGCCTTTCGGAATATAGATGTCCGAGAAAACTTTGACGGCGTAGCGGTCGCTCATTGCGGCGATATAATCGCACACGACGGTCTGCACGCCGTATTCCGACAACAGATTTTTGTAAAGGCCGGGAAGTGCGTCGGGGTTTTTTACGAAATAATCGAAAAGGCTTTCGATAAGTCGTTTTGCTTTCACTTCTTCATACTTCGCTTCCGACTGAGTATAAAGGTTTGCGAACATATAAGAGCGCAGCCCGTCAAGCGCACGCTCGAACTCGTCCGACAGCGTGATATACGGTTTGCCCGCGCTGTTCTCGACGAGATTATATACAAGATTATTGATTCTGTCGCGGTGGGTGCGTCCGAGAACGCTTATACATTCTTCGGGCAGGCTTTCTTCCGCGATAAGCCCGGCGCGTATGCCGTCGTCGATATCGTGATTGACGTAGGCGATGCGGTCGGCGTATCCCACGACTTTCCCTTCCAGCGTTTTCGGATTGCCGTCGATGCGGTGTTCCCTGATTCCGTCCAGCACTTCCGCCGTGAGATTGAGTTTTTCCAATACTTCGCAGACGCGTACGCTTTGTTCGTTGTGCGAAAAACGACCGTTCGTCAATTCGTTCAGGGTGCGCTCCCCGGCGTGTCCGAACGGGGTATGCCCGAGGTCGTGTCCCATTGCGATCGCTTCGATAAGGTCTTCGTTGAGCCTTATCGCGCGCCCGACCGTCCTTGCGATTTGCGACACTTCGAGGGTGTGCGTAAGGCGCGTTCTGTAATGATCGCCTTCGGGCGACAGGAAAACCTGCGTCTTGTGTTTCAGCCGCCTGAACGCTTTGCAGTGAATGATTCTGTCGCGGTCGCGCTGAAACTCCGTTCGGATTTTGCACTCTTCGACAGGTGTAACCCTTCCCGCCGTGTCGCGACTTTTGAACGCGTAGGGGCTAAGGTATTTGTCTTCGATTTCGTACGTTACGTCCTTAATGCCGTTGCTCATTGTTTTTTCTTTGGTTGAACTTTGTGTTTTTCGCCGTTTTCGTCAACGATATAGGTGTTGTCGAGTTGCGCTTTCAACGACGCCTTTACGCTGTCGATATACTCGCGGCGAATTGCGGCTTGCTCGGCTTTTTCTTCGTCGGTAAGCCCTTCGATTTTGGATTTTTTTGCCAGATAATTCAGCCTTTCGATGTCAATCATTTGTTGTACCTTTCAATGATTTCTGCATTTTGTTTAAGGAGTTTCGCCTTTTCCGCGACGCTTTCGGCGGCGTCGACGATAAGCAGAAATTCCTTGTCGTACTCTTCCTTGTCTTCCTTGACTCTTTCAAGCGCAAGAAGTTTTGCGTTGATGTCGGACAAGCCTTCGTACAGTTCGTAATAACCTTGTATTTGCTTTTCGGTGTACGTCGTCAGCGCGTGGTCGGCAACCGCCGTAACCTTAATCGAAAACTTCAAAACTTCTCTTTTCGACTTTTCCTTGTCGCGACTTTCGTAAAGCGCGCGCACCTGTTTTGCGACGTACTCGGTTTCTTCCGCAAGGCTGTTGACGTAGCCTTGTTTCTTCCTTCTGTTGACGGTTTTGATAAGCGGTATTCCGACGATAATCGACAGACCGAACGCGCAGTACGTTGCGATAAGTTTGATTAAATCGTCGTCAGAAAACTTGACTTCCGTGTTCGTTTCGTTCGCCGCGCCGTCCGCCGCATACGCAACGCCCGACGTCGAAAACGCAATAAGCAACGTTAATAGTAAAAATATGATAATTAAAGTGCGTTTTTTCATTGTTTGTTATCTCCGACAACCTTTACGGCAAGTTTATTCGTCGTGACGGCAACGCCGTTTTCTTTCAAAGATTTGACAATTTCTTCGTTCAGAATGAAAAGCGCGTCCCAGTAATACTCGGTAGGTACCCAGCAGCGAAGAGTGATTAAAATCGCGCTGTCGGTGTAGTCTTCAACGACCACGCTCGGCCCGGGCGACGACAAAATCTCATTCCTGCCGCGAGCGACGTCAAGCATAATCTTTCTGACCTTTTCGACGTCCTCGTCGTATGAAAAGCGCAGTCTGCAAACAACCCTTCTCGTCGGATTCGTGCTGTAATTCACCACGCCGCTGCCGATAAGCGAGGAGTTGGGCAAAGTGATTATCTGATTGTCGTAGGTCACAAGTTTCGTGTTGAAAAACCCGATTGATTTCACCGTGCCTTCAACGCCGTTTACCGCAACGTAATCGCCCACGACGAAAGGCTTGCTTCCGAGAATAATAAATCCGTTTGCAAGGTTGCTTAAACTGTCTTTGAGCGCAAGGGATATCGCAAGCCCGGCAGCCGAAATAAGCGCGACGAAACTCGCCGTCGAAATCCCCGCCGATTTGCCCGTCAGCAGCAATAAGCCGAAATAAAGCAAAACGCCCACGACCGACAATACGAAACTTGAGATGGTTTTGTCGATGTGCGCGCGCACCGAAAGTTTGTTCACGATAAGCAGTATGAGCTTCACCGCAAGCAACCCGAAAATAAACACGGCGACGGTACGCGCAATCGTCATACCGTCCCCCGTAAAGAATTCGATTAAGATTTTTTCAAATTCAGCCATAGTACCTTCTCGTTACTTCCACATTTTCTGGAAAATGCCGAAGATAAGTTTATCCGTTTTCTTTTGCGTCAAGTTGCTTTGTCCCGTAACCGCCGCGTGTATCGACCTTTCGGTAAGTTGCGGCACAAGCGCGGTAAGGATATTGAACTCGATACTTTTTTCGTTTGAGGCAAGCGCGAAATATGCGTCGCCGTCAAAGTTCGTATGCGATGGGGAAATTGCCCGAGCAAGCCCGTCGTGTGCAAGGTCGGCAAGGCGGTTTGCCTGAACTTTCGTGATTTTCGCATTAGTCAAGACGCACCCTATCGTTGTGTTTGCGCCGTGTTGTCCGACCGCGCCCGCCGTGAAAACTTTCAGGCTGTCCAGGAAACTTCCGTCGGGGGATTTAATGCCCGCAATGATTTTGCCGTTGTCCACGACGTCGCCCAATGCGTTCACGACCGATATAACCGCGACTTCCACGCCGTTGATCGTCACGCTTGCAACGCCGAGCCCCGCCTTTGCGGCACATTCCATTCCGAGGAGTTTGCCGACGGTCGCGCCCGTTCCCGCACCGATATTGCCGGAAGAAAAATCGTTTTCTTTGGCGTTTTTTGCGGCGTTGTATCCCGCCGCCTTATCGGGAAACGCAAAGTTCTTGTATTCAAGGTCAAAAATCGACGCACCGACGACAATAGGCACGACTTGTTTCCCGACCTTAAAGCCTTTGCCCTGTTCCGAAAGATACTGCATAACGCCGCATGACGCTTCCAGCCCGAACGCACTGCCGCCCGACAGCACGACCGCGTTAACCTTTTCGACGGTTTTTTCGGGCGAAAGCAGGTCGGTTTCGCGCGTTGCGGGCGCTGCGCCGCGGACGCTGACGCCGCCGACTGCGCCGTCTTCGCAAATAATCGCGGTAACTCCCGTTCCGTTTGTTTCGTCGGTGAAATGACCGATTTTGAACTTATCAAGCATACTTCTTATTTGATTTTCAAAGCGGTTTCAAACGCTTCTTTCGTTGCGCTTGCGATACGTCCCGTCTTATCGGCGTCGCCGATGACGTAAATCCTTTCAAACATATCTTTCGCGTCTTTGTAAAGTTTGTTGTCGCTTCTTACGCCCAGACTGATAACGACGTTGTCGCAAGGAATTTCGCTTCTGTTTTTGGTTTTCGTATCTTCGACGACCACGCCTTTTTCGTTGATTTCGACAAGCATCTTGCCGGTAACGAATCTGGTGTCGTACTTTGAAAGTTTTTGCATTGCGTCGTCAACGTGCTGGAACCACATGCCGGGCGCGATTTGGTTTTTACCCTCGACCACGGTAACGTGATTGCCGTCTTTGCACAGATATTCCGACGTTTCGAGCCCCGTCATACCGCTGCCGGCGACGACGACCTGTTTGTTTTCAAGTTTGACCGCGCCCGACAAAATCTCGGTTGACGTGCAAACGTTTTTGTTGTCGATGCCTTTTATGGACTTCGGCTTAATCGCGACGCCGCCCGTTGCGATAACGACCGCGTAAGGATTCATCTCTTTCAGCATTTCGACGGTCGCTTCCGTATTGAATTTAATATTCACGCCGAGTTTTGTTACCGAAGTCATAAGGTCTTCCGTTGCCCACGCGATTTTGTCTTTGCCGGGACCTTTGTCCGCAAGGTTGAGCTGTCCGCCCGCAACCGCTTCTTTTTCGACAATCGTGACGTTGAAGCCGCGCCTTAACAAAACTTCCGCGCACATAAGCCCCGCTACGCCCGCGCCGACTATTACGACAAGCCTGCCGTTTCCGACCTTTTCGGTGATTTTGTCCATTTCGCCCTCGTGCCCGAGATACGGATTGAGCGAACACAACGTATGACTGCCGTGGAATGCCTGCTCTTCCATGCTCTGAATGCAGTATAAGCAGCAGATGCAACGGCGGATATCTTCGGGATGTCCCGACGCGCACTTGTTGACGAAATACGGATCGGCAATATGCGGACGACCGAGACTGATTAAGTCCTGCGTGCCTTCTTCAAGTTGCTGTTCCGCCTGTTCGGGAGTGCGGATAAGGTTTGCGGCAAGCACGGGAATTTTGACGTTCTTCTTGACTTCCGCCGCCATATATTTTCTCCAACCGACGGGGAAAGACGTGGGTTCAAGCCAGTAGTTGAAAGTGTCGTAACCCGCCGACGATACGTCGATTGCGTCGACTCCCGCCGCTTCGAGGCGTTTTGCCATTTCCACGCCTTCTTTCAGGTCGTATCCGACGCCGGGCTTTCCGATATAGGAATAGCACTCGTCCACGGTGAGTCTGACAAGAACGGGATAACCCGGGCAACGCTCCTTGATACCCTTCACGATATTCAGCAAAAAGCGCATGCGGTTTTCAAGGCTTCCGCCGTATTCGTCGGTGCGACGGTTGGTGTACGGGCTTAAAAATTGCTGGATAAGATAGCCGTGCGACGCGTGCAGTTCAACAGCGTCGACGCCCGCTTTTTGCAACCTTTCGGCAGCGTCGATAAAGTCCTTTTCAAGGTTGACGATTTGTTTATGCGAAAAAGCTTTCATCTTGCTGTCGGCAAACTTCGCGCGCTCCGTAACGGACGGGGCATAAACCTTCGGACACCAGTGCTTTTCCAAAAGTTTCGGCCCGACTTTCGGCACGACTTTGAAAATAAGCTTTTTGACGCATTTGATATTCTGGAACGGGATAAGAAGAGGAATCGTGCCGATGCAAAGCCCGAGGTTCTGTCGTCCGGGGTGATGAAGTTGCACCGCAAGTTTTCCGCCCGCCTCGTGTATGCGATCGGCGAATTTACGCATAGGTTCGATATGCGAATCCTTGCTCATCGAAAGTTGCGCGAACGCCGCCGCGCCGTGAAAATCGTTGACGCGCGTGATTTCCGTGATGATAAGAGCGGTGCCGCCCTTTGCGCGTTCAACGTAATAGTTCATAAGTTGCTCCGTGGGTTTACCGTCGAAGTCGCCCATACCGATAAGCATCGGCGCCATGACCACGCGGTTTTTGAGCTGCATGTTGCCGATTTTAATGGGGCTTAACAACATTTCGTATGCCATAATCTCTCCTAAATGTTTGAATAGATTTCAAAGTGAATATTATTATAGCACATATTAAGTAATATTACAAGGAAATTTTATCCGCATTAGTTTTTTTGCGCCGTCTTCTTCTTAAATGCTTTTCCCGCATTTGACAAAACGGCGGCAAAGTTGTATAATATATTTGATTTGATAATCGCAAAAACCCGCATTTATCATGTCATTTTCAAAACTAAACTTATTTTTCGGTGATATTATGACAAAACGCGAACAAGCAATGCAAAACTTCAAAAACGGATACAACTGTGCGCAAGCGGTTCTTCTTGCGTTTTCCGACGAACTTGAAATCGACGAAAAAACGCTTGCTCTCATATCGTCGTCGTTCGGCGGCGGCATGGGAAGAATGCGCGAAGTCTGCGGCGCGGTCAGCGGTATGTTTATGGTTGCGGGGCTTAAATACGGTTACTCCGATCCTTCGGCAAAACAAGAAAAGGCGGAACTTTACGCGCTTGTCCAGAATCTTGCGGCAGGTTTCAAGGAAAAAAACGGAAGCATTATCTGCAAGGAACTTCTGGGCGTTTCGGACACTTCCCCCACGCCCGAACCGCGCACCGCCGCTTATTATAAAAAGCGCCCTTGTGTCGAACTTGTCGGCGACGCGGCGGAACTTCTTGAAAATTTGTCCGGAAAATAAATAATTTTCCCCCTTAAAACTGTTTACAAAATCAAAATTGTGTGGTAATATAATCTTCGCTATGGACGTTTAACTCAGCTGGTAGAGTGTCTTCTTGACGTGGAGAAAGTCAGCGGTTCGAGTCCGTTAACGTCCACCAAAATAACGCACAACCGATTTGGTTGTGCGTTTTTTGTTTGTGACTTACGGGGCAGAGAACCCAACCGCAGGTTGGCGTTCGGCGGTTGCTTGCAAACGCTTGCGTTATGCAGCGTGTCTATCTTAGCAGTCACTTTGTGTCGTTTAGTAGTTAATTTAAGAAATGGGGGACCCCGCGGGATACTGTGTACCCGTGGGGAAAAGGCGCACACAAGCAAAAGAGTGAGCATTGTCGCCTGCGAAAATGCGATTTCAAAAGTGCAGTTATCGGGGACCCCGCGGGATACTGTGTACCCGTGGGGAAAAGGCGCACACAAGCATAAGAGTGAGCATTGTCGCCCCGACAATGCGATTTCAAAAGTGCAGTGTGCGCCGTGAGCAGCCCCGTTAACGTCACATTTTGTCCGTCAACGTCCTCTGCGCAAATAAATTTGCGCGGACTTTCGTCGTATGCTTCGTTTTTGACCAACCGATTGTCGCAAGCGGCAGCCGGTTGTCTTATGCTCGCATACTCCTTTTCCCCGCGAGTACACAGTATCCCGCGGGGTCCCCTATATAACGCGCTGACCGCAAGTGAAGAGAGAAGCAAGCGCTTGCATTTGCGGAAATCGAACGCAGCGGACATAGCCAACAACCGGATACGCAGTGTCAAATGCAAGGCATTAGCGCGAAAGCACAGATAATAATAATTTTCCATTATCCTTGCTTTATCTGCTCAAAACAATGCTTTATCGCGTTGTTTTGTGTGTTGCGGCGCGGTTTGTATTTTTTGAATTTTTACAAAAAGCGGCGCAACTCTTTGACGTTGGCGTCGTAAAGTTTAATAAGTTCGCCGGCAAAAGGCGTGTCTTCTTCACGATAAAGATGCGACATTTTAACGACGTCGTTAATGCCCATGTTGTTGCCTTCGATAAGCATTTCGGCAATGTTCGTCGTGGACTTGTCAAGCCCCGATTTCATCTTTACGGCGGCCTTCATCATTGCCATTTCCATTTTGTTGGGATACGTACCGTCTTTTGCGGACGGCTCGTCCCCGAGTTCTTTGGACGCCCTGTCGGACAAATCCATAATCTTGACTTTTTGTTTCCAGATGGTTTCGCGCAGTTTCGTGTCCTTGACGTTTTCCCAGATGTTGTCGATTGCGTCAACGCCGACGTTGCAGTTTTTTATTACTTCTTTCAAAAGATTCATATTTGCCTCCTTATCGGAGTTTGTGCAAAGCCGGAAAACTTATGCGAAAAAATGCCACCGCATTACACGGTGGCAGATTTCGGTTGTTTTGATTGTTACGCGTCGATGTCGGAAATGAACTTTTGCAGCGTTTCCTGCGCGTTGCCGAGATACAGATGCACGCCGCTGTCGCGAGTGTACAAGGGGTTGTCAACGCCGGCGTAACCGGGTTTTAAGTCGTAGTTGAAGATAAAGATATTTTTGCAATCCGCAACGTCAAGTACGGGCATTCCGTAAATGGGCGTGCCTTCCGCGGTATTTGCGGCAGGATTCAGAACGTCATTTGCGCCGATTACTATCGTTGCGTCCGCCGTCTTGAATTCGGGGTTGATGTCGTCCATTTCGTACAAATCTTCGTAGTCGACGTCCGCCTCGCAAAGCAATACGTTCATGTGCCCGGGCATACGTCCCGCAACGGGATGAATTGCGTATTTCACTTTCGTTCCGTTTGCCGTAAGTTTATCCGCAAGTTGTTTTACAAGGTGCTGCGCCTGCGCGATAGCCATTCCGTATCCGGGAACGATGATGACTTCTTTCGCGTCACGCAAAAGTTTTGCGGGGTTTTCAACCTTTTCAGCGGGTTTTTCTTCCGCCTTTTCTTCAACGGCTGCGGGTTTTTCTTCTTCCGCCTTTTCAAGCGTTATTTCCGACGGTTTATCCATGTCGGCGATAAACTTTTGAAGGGTATCCTGTGCGTTGCCGAGATACAGGTGAACGCCGTTTTCGCGGGTATAAATGGGGTTATCTACGCCCGCATAGCCGGGTTTTAAGTCGTAGTTGAAGATAAAGATATTTTTGCAATCCGCAACGTCAAGTACGGGCATTCCGTAAATGGGCGTGCCTTCCGCGGTATTTGCGGCAGGATTCAGAACGTCATTTGCGCCGATTACTATCGTTGCGTCCGCCGTCTTGAATTCGGGGTTGATGTCGTCCATTTCGTACAAATCTTCGTAGTCAACGTCCGCCTCGCAAAGCAATACGTTCATGTGTCCGGGCATACGTCCCGCAACAGGGTGAATTGCGTATTTCACTTTCGTTCCGCCCGCGGCGAGCTTATCCGCAAGTTGTTTTACAAGATGCTGTGCCTGCGCGATAGCCATGCCGTATCCGGGAACGATAATGACTTCTTTTGCGCCGTTAAGGCTTGCAGCGTAGTTGGTTTCGGTCTTGACTTCGACAGGTTTTGCCTCCGTCTTTTCGGTCTTGACTTCCGTCGTGGTTTCAACGGGTTTGTCCATATCTGCGATAAACTTTTGCAGAGTTTCCTGCGCGTTGCCGAGATACAGATGCACGCCGTTTTCGCGGGTATAAATGGGGTTATCTACGCCCGCATAGCCGGGTTTTAAGTCATAGTTGAAGATAAAGATGTTTTTGCAATCCGCAACGTCCAGAACGGGCATTCCGTAAATCGGCGTGCCTTCCGCAGTATTTGCGGCGGGGTTCAGAACGTCGTTCGCGCCGATGACAATGGTTGCGTCCGCCGTCTTGAACTCGGGGTTGATGTCGTCCATTTCAAACAAGTCTTCGTACTCCACGTTGGCTTCGCACAAAAGAACGTTCATATGCCCCGGCATACGTCCCGCGACGGGGTGGATTGCATATTTCACTTTCGTTCCGTTTGCCGTGAGTTTATCCGCAAGTTGTTTTACAAGGTGCTGCGCCTGCGCGATAGCCATGCCGTATCCGGGAACGATAATGACTTCTTTCGCGTTGTTCAAAGTTGCGGCATAGTTGATTTCCGTCTTGACAACGGGTGTTTCTTCCGCCTTGACTTCCTTTTTCACTTCGGCGGGTTTCGCTTCCGCCTTGACTTCGACCTTTTCGGGGGCGGTTTTTTGAGCATTGTCGTTGGACGACGTGCCGCCGAGAAGGATTGCGCCGAGTTTTCTATTCATCGCCTTGCACATGATTTGCGTCAAGAGAAGTCCCGACGCGCCGACGATACCGCCGACCGCAACGAGCAACAAGTCGTTGATTGCAAGACCTGCGATTGCGCCGGCAACGCCCGAAAGGCTGTTAAGCAGCGAAATCGTAATGGGCATATCCGCGCCGCCTACGCGAATCGCGAAAATGTATCCGAAGAATCCCGAAATGACGAACAGCAATGCGATCATAATCCCGCAAAACGCTTTCAGGTCGATGCCGAGAGCAATTTTGCCGCTGCCCGAAAGAGCCGCGATTGCCGCAAAAACAACGATAAGCGCAAGCGTCAGGCAAAGGCTGCCGACGGTCATCGCCTGATGTCCTTTGTAAACGACGGGTTTTTGCGGAAGAATCTTGTGAAGTTTGCCGGCTGCGACAAGGCTGCCGATAAGGGTAATCATACCGACCGCAAACGCAAGAACCGACGTCGTTGTCGAGAACGCGTCAAAGCCCGTGCCTACGCCGAGCATCGCAAACGCGCCGACGATTGCCGAAGCCGCGCCGCCCAGACCGTTAAGAAGAGCGACCATCTGCGGCATCTGAATCATTTTGACTTTCTTTGCAAGGACAATACCCACAACCGCGCCGAGCGCAAGACCGATATAGAGCGTCCATACCGCCGCAATGTGGCTTGTGCCGTTGCCGTACACGATAATAAGGATAATCGCAAGGAGCATGCAAATCGCGCTGAAACGATTGCCGATTTTACTGTAAGCGACTTTGCCCATCATCGCGATGCCCAAAAGCACGCCAAGCGACAATACGATTGCCATTGCAAGGTAAACCCAATCGCGCGCCGATGTGCCCGCGCCTTTTGCGATGACGTCCATGCAGCAGATTACCGCAAGGAGTCCTGCGCCCGCAACTGCCGACGCCGCGTAAATCACGGTTTGCCCTTTCGCCTTCTTTTTCGCAATCATGCCGAGCATACGGTCGGTAACCATAAAGCCGCCGACGACGTTGACCATTGCGAGAGCGATTGCAAGAGAACCGAATATCGCGGAAAGCACGATGCCCGCCGTGCCGAGTTTGAAAAGCGAGGCGCTTGCCGACAACGCTCCAAGCACCGTAACGCCCGACAAAGCGTTCATACCCGACATAAGCGGGGTGTGCAAAAGCGTCGGAACGTTTGAAATAAGTTTGTAACCGACAAGCGTCGCTACAACGAATACGCCAAGAAGAATCAGCTGAAAGTAAATCGCTTTTTCAAGGCCGAAATTGCCCATTGCGAGCGCGCCGGTAATAACAGAGTTTAACGTTGATAACATATTAAATTCCTGCCTGTATCATTATTAAAAATACCCCCTGCCCGAAAGCAGGCAGGGGATTGCCTTTTGTTGATAAAAGTTAATGCTGTGAAGCGGTTTTCGCCATATTCGCCGTTTAAGCGGTGGATTTTAACCGTTTAAGCGGCGGATTTTGAATGAGATTTTGACGTTTCTTGCGATGTTCTGAAAATCCTCAATAACAGATTTCAGCATCGCGTTAATATCAAAATTTACATTCATTAAGCGGCGAGATTTAGATGAAGTTCTGACGTTTCTTTTAAGGTTCCGGGTTTTCCAGTGTACTATTGCGTACACGAAAACTCGGGTTCTTAAAAAAACTCAGAAATTCGCTAAATGTCGGCGCTTAAAGTCCCATCGCCTCGCGAGCACCTTTGTGTACGATTTCACCGTCAATCGTTACGAGAATGCTTTGTACGATTTCGTCGTTCATATCGAGTTTAATGCTGCCGTCTTTTGCGAGGAACGCAAGCAGATTGTAGATGTTGTATGCGAAGAGCCAGGTCGAGCTGGTGGGAAGTTGACCGGGGATATTCTTGATACCTTCGATAATGACGTTGTGTTTGATGTCGCGGATACCGGGAGTGGTGATCGCGCAGTTGCCGCCCTGGTCGATGGAAATATCGATAATTGCAGAGCCGGGCTTCATGGAAGCGACCATTTCATCGGTAAGGAGCGTGGGAGCGAGTTGTCCTTGAAGGAGTGCCGAGCAGAAGATGATGTCGGCGTTTTTGACCGCGTCTGCAAGTGCCGCGCGCTCTTTTTCAAGCCATTCTTCGGGAAGACGTTTTGCATATTCGACAACGCCTACGCGACGTACCGCGATTTCTTCGGGAACACCGGTCGGGACGATTTTCGCGCCGAGCGACATTGCCTGTTCGTTTGCGGAAGGACGGATATCGGCAGAATATACTTTCGCGCCGAGACCTTTTGCGGTTGCGACCGCACGAAGACCTGCAACGCCGGTACCGATGACGAGAACGTTTGCGGGTTGGATAACGCCGACTGCCGAGCCGATCAAAGGCATGAATTTGGAGATGTCGTTTGCGCCCATGAGCATGCCCTTATAGCCTGCACAGGTGCTCATCGAGGACAAAGCGTCCATGGATTGTGCGCGGGAGATACGAGGTACGCCGTCAAGGGTAAGTCCGATAACGCCTGCCGCCGCCATATCTTTGACCATCTGGTGGTTTACGGGAGACGCGGGGTGAATGAACGTAATAATATATTGACCTTTGTGCATCATCTCGATTTCGTGTTTGCCCTTTTCTTCGTTGAAGAGAGGTTCCTTAACTTTCAGGATAACGTCGGATTTTGCAAAAATTTCTTCGCAATCTTCAAGAATGGTTGCGCCTGCGGCAAGATAATCCTTGTCATGGTAGTGCGAGCCTTCGCCTGCGCCTTTTTCAAAAAGAACGGTCATGCCTGCGGCGACCATTTTCTTTACGGTGTCGGGGATTGCAGCAACACGCGCTTCGTCGTGCATAATTTCCTTGGGGATACCAACTATCATTATTATTTCTCCTTAATTTTCGGCTTTCGCCCTTATTTTATAATTTCGCGCTTTCGCGCATATTTTACTTTTCTTTTTTCGCCTTTATGGGGACGCTGTATTCGTTCTTCGGACTGCTTAAAACGATGCTCGTCTGAGTCTTTGAAACGCCGGGGATACTCTTGATTTCGTTCAGCACGCTTTCAAGCGTTTTCGTATTGTCGGTGACGACTTTCAAAAAGTAATCGAATTCCCCCGCGATATACAGACATTCCGCAATGTGGCGGTTGTCCTTGACCGCTGCGACGAAACCGTCGTTGAACTTCGGATGATCGATTGCGACGCTTATGAGCGCGGTAACGTCTTTGCCGAGTTTTTCGGGGACGATGATCGCGGCATAGCCTTTGATAACGCCCGAGTTTTCAAGTTTTTTGATGCGTTCGATAACGGTGGACGTGGACAGCTTGACCTTCTCGGCAATTTCGGACGAATTCGCACGAGCGTTTTTCATAAGACACTGCAAAATTTTTACGTCGGTGTTATCCACGGTTATCTCCTTTTTCCTTACTATTCGATTTTAACATACGTTATATGCGGTGTAAACGAAATTATTGATTTTTTTCCGAATTTTTTACGGAAAAGCATTCTTGTAACAAAATTTTTTTCGGAAAACCCCAAAAATAACAAAAAACTTCAATATCATTCAAAATATTACGATACAACGTCGCGGGCGCACGAAAAAACGGCCGTCGCCGACCGTTTCGTTTTCGTTATTTGCCGCGCAAGGTTACCGTTTTGTCCGCCTCGTACAATATTGCGTAATAGGTATCCGTCCACTTCCCTTTCGTCGGATATTCCATTATTCTTTCCTTGGCGTGCGGGGTGTAATCGGTGCTTAAAATATTCGTGCCGGACTCGATTCCGTTTTTGTACCAGTGTTCTTTCACGACGGCGTATCTGTCCAGCCTCGTTCTGACCATAAAGTTATCGCGGTTTATCGCCTGCGCTATACGTTCCTTGTGTTTCGTCGGATCGTTCAGAACCACGGTGAACGAGAAACGGGAATAATCCTTGCCTTTTTTCAGGACGGTAGCGTATTCAAGGGCGATATTCATCGCGCTTTTTTGCATATCGGGATCGCGCTGCATGTACGTTTTCAGGCTGTCCTTTTCGTGCAACAGGAAAATGATTTTCCCTTTCAGACTTTCAACGGTTGGATAAGCGTTTTTCGCGCGGAATTCGTCAAAGTCGAAAACGCCCGCCGCGTCAAGCAGTTTTTTGGGAGTAACGAGTTTTTCGCCGAAGTTTTCAAACAGCATTTTGTCGAATTTATCAAAGGCTTCGAGGTCGAATTTTTTGCCGCCTTTCGGCTCCATAAGGACGATAATCGGCAAAGCGTTTTCGTTTCTGTCCATCCACATTCTGATTTCTTTAAGACCTTTGTCGAAGTCGATCATCGTGCTGTTCGTTTCCAGCATATCGCTGTGCAGACACTCGATTCTGAACCCGTCGGCGGTTTTCACCTTATTCGCGTCAAGTTCGATACTTCGGATACCTGCGTTGAGCTGTTCGGTAATCGTGTCGAAAATATAATCGTATTGTTTTCCCATTATCGCCGCAAGCGGGCCGTGATAAAAATACTTCGTTTCGGGAGTGAGCCCCGTTTTGTAACTGTTGTGCGACGCGATATACCTTATCTCGTTAAGCTTTGCGCCGAGGACTTCTGCCATATCGGTGCGGGTAAGAAAATCCTCGTCGTTCACCTTTGAAAAGTTTTCGTCGGCAGCGTAACGCTGTTCAAGAAGCGCGATGTATTCGTTCTGCCAGTCCGCCCAGACGCTTTTCGCGTCCTTTGCCGAAACGGTTGCCGCGATAAATCCCGACAGCGCAACGAGAAAATACGCCGAAAAGCCCCATATAAAAATGACAAGCGCCCATTTTGCGCCCTTTTTCATCGGTTTTTTCGTTCTTTCTTTTTTGTCCATAACATATCCACCCAAAACTATTCTTATATAAATAATTTACCATATAAAATGCGGGTTTGTAAACACGTTTTTTCGGCGGAAAAATATTTTTGGGATTTTTTTCATTTTTCTATCAAAAACTATTTACATCGTCGTTTTTTGTGCTATGATATATATCGTCAGGCGATATACATAAGGAGGCGAAATAAAATGGCAATAAGCGCCGATATGCTGCGCGGTCACACCGAAACGATAATTCTCGCGCAACTTATCAAAAACGACAGTTACGGCTATGAAATAAGCAAGGCGATCGAAGACCTTAGCCACGGCGAACTTGTCCTTAAAGACGCCACCCTTTACACGGCCTTTCGCCGTATGGAACACGACGGGTTTATCGAAAGTTACTGGGGCGAAAGCGACGCCGGCGCAAGACGCAGATATTACCGCATCACCAAAAAAGGCCGCGCCTTTTACAACTTCAACAAAACCAACTGGTTTGACACCATAAAAATAATGAAAGACTTAATCAACGGAGGAACAAAATAATATGTTAATCGACCGCTTCAAAAAGTATCTCGAACAACAATTCCGCGCCATCTCTCCCACAAAAGAGGCAATGGAATACCGCGAAGAAGTTTTGCAAAACCTTCTCGACCGCGCGCAGGAATACAAGATAAAAGGTATGACGGACGAAAACGCCATCTACGACCTGTGCATCGACAGTCTCGGAAACTTCAAAGACACGCTCGTCGATTTTGAAAACCGTCTGGACAACGTAAAGCGCGCAGTGCCCCGCATCGGCGCAAGAGTGCTCACCGGCATCGCAATCGCGCTGTTTGTCGTGATCGGATATCTTTCGGTCAGCTTCGCAACCCGCGCCTGGGACAAAACCTGGCTCATTCTTGTGGGCGGCGCGTTTATGGGCGTTATCGCAGGCGCGATTTTCGGTATTATCGTCCTTGCGAAAAAGAAAAGACACCTTGCAATCCGCGGTCTGTCGCACGTCATCATCGCGCTTACGTTCACGTTTATTTTCCTTATTCTGCAAATACTCGTGCACTTCAAGTACAGCTGGATGACCTTCCTTGTAATGGTGGTCGCAATGCTTATCACCGACACCGCCGAGGCGTATTCTTACAACAGTAAATCAAGGCTTTTCGACCTGCTTGCAACCGTTGAAGTAACCGCCGTTATGGTGTACGTAATGCTTGGCGTGGCGCACGTTATCCCGTGGCATCCGTCGTGGCTTCTGCCCGTCGGCGCAGCCCTTCTCGACGTCGTTATCCTTATCGCATCTCTTGTGAGTTATTCAAAGAAAAAGGATAAGGCGGCAGCCGAAAAGAAAGCGCGCATTGACGAAGCGTACTACACAATGTGGAACGATGAAAACAAATAACATCTTTATCTCGTGAAAACTATACGATAAAATACTGATTTTGAAACTATGAGTAAAACTATAAAAGCCGAAATGTGGGATAAGATGCAATATCTTTTCCGAAACTATTACGACCGTATGGTACACGCAACCCTGACTTTCGACGGGCTGCTGGACGCCGACGCTCTTAAAAACGTGCTGGTCATAATGTGCGAAAAAGCCCCCGTGCTTCACAGTAGTTTTCACGAGAATCCCGTCAATCCTTACTGGAAGGTGGAGCCTTACACCGTCGACGATATCCTGACAATAAAAGACAGCGACGATCCCGAAAAAGAAGCGTACGATTTTCTGTGTCAGAGTATCCCCGTTTCAAGCAACGTACAGTTTAAGGTGATTGTCCTGAACAAGGACGGAAAATCGACGTTTGCGATGATCGTCAACCATATGTGCTTTGACGGCGGCGACTTCAAATACTTTTTGAAAAAACTTGCAAAAAATTACAACGCGATTTTAAGCGGCGAAAACCCCACCGACCTTAAACAAGGTACGAGAAGCGCGGAACAGGTTTATACGAAACTCGACGCAGCCGACAAAAAGGTCGCGAAAGGTCTTTACAAAAACATCAGCGCGGTGAAAGACAAACACGTATTTCCGCTGACCGAACCCCGTCCCGACGACCACACGATGATCAACATCAGAAAAATCGACCGCGACACTTTCCTTAATATGAAAAACGCGGGAAAACGTTTGGGCGTTACCGTCAACGATATGCTGCTTGCGGCGTACGTGCGCGCGCTTTACGATATTTCGGGCATGCGCGACGACGAAACCCTTTCAATCCCCTGCATGGTCGATTTGCGCCGTCATATCGAAGGCGGCGACGAAGCCGGCGGACTTGCGAATCACACGGGATTTATGCTTTGCACGGTGCATAATAAGGGCGAAACGATCAACGATACGCTTATCAACGTCATGCGTTCCACAAAGAAAAGCAAGCGCGACAAATACATGGGGCTTTACAGCCTGCCTCTTCTGAAACTCGCCTATACCATACTACCCTTTTCGATTTCGGAATTCGCAATCAAAATCGGGTACGACAACCCGCTTATCGGTATGAGCAACATCGGGCTTCTTCCCGTCGATAAACTGACTTTCGGCAATGCGAAACCCGTTGACGGATTTATGACGGGCGCGGTCAAGTACAAACCCTTTATGCAGCTTGCGCTCACCACCTTAAACGACGTCGTAACGATGACGATTGCAATCCGCGGCAACGACGACGACAAAAAAATCGTTGAAAAATTCTTTGACCTTATCGTGGAAAACGTGAAAGAATTCGACCGCTTAAACGCAAGATAATTTCCTTCCCCCTTATATATTTAAGAAACGCCCCGATTTTTCGGGGCGCTTCTTTTTTTCTTCGTTTATTTTGCAAGGCGTTTTATCGCCTCTTTCGCGCTGTCAAGGAAGTCCGCGTCAAGCGACTCGACCTTGCCTTCGTCGCAGGCTTTTGCGATGTTTTTGTCAAACGGAATCCGTCCGAGAACTTTCAGGTCGAATTCGGTTGCGACTTCGTCGACCTTGCTGTCGCCGAAAATCGAAAACTCTTTGCCGCAGTCCGGGCATTTGACGTAACTCATATTCTCAACGACGCCCAGCACGGGGATATTCATCATATTTGCCATCTTCACGGCTTTGCCGACAATCATCGACACGAGTTCCTGCGGGCTTGTCACGACGATGATACCGTCGACGTTCAGGCTTTGGAAAACCGTAAGAGGCACGTCGCCCGTTCCGGGAGGCATATCGACGTACATAAAGTCCACGTCGCCCCAGACGCAATCCGTCCAGAACTGTTTCACCATACCCGCGATGACGGGACCGCGCCATACGACGGGATCGTTATTGTGTTCCAGCAAAAGGTTTGCCGACATAATTTCAATGCCGCCCTTTGATTTCACCGGATAAAAGAAACTGCCGTCGCTGTCGATGGGACCGTCCACGTTAAACATGCGCGGAATCGACGGACCGGTAATATCAGCGTCCAGAATCGCCGTCTTAAACCCTTGTTTTGCCGTAATCGACGCCATAAGCCCCGTTACGAGAGATTTGCCCACGCCGCCTTTTCCCGACACGATGCCGATAACGTGTTTAACCTTCGACAATGCGTTTACGGGGACGGTGAAGTCGGTTTTTTCGCTGCAACTTCCGTGGCTTTCGCAGGAGCTGCAATCGTGCGTACATTCACTCATAAATTCACTTCCTGTTTTCAATATTATTTATCAAAAATTCGATACCGATTTTCAAATCGTCATAAGTATCGTCAAAATTGCCGGTATAATACGGATCCGCGACGTCGCGGGATTGCCCTGCATATTCCAGAAACTTTTTTACCTTATTTTTTTCGTCGGGCGCGAAAAGATTTCTGAGATACGCAACGTTTTTGTCATCCATTCCAATGAACAAATCGTATTTGTCGTAATCGGTTTTTCTGACCTGTTTCGAATAATGCGGGAACGTCGGGACATCGTGCTCTTTCAGTTTTTTCAGCGCGTCGGGATAAACGGGATTGCCCGCTTCGAACCCGCACGTCGCGGCGGAGTCGATAACGTATTTTTCTGATATCCCCCGCTTTTTCAAGGCGTCTTTCATCATAAATTCCGCCATTGCGCTGCGGCAGATGTTTCCAAGGCACACGAACATTATTTTCATAAAGTATATGATACCACTTTAATATCGGAAAGTCAACGGCGAACGGTTGACATAAAAGCGCGCGGTGATATAATTTATTACGTTTGTATGGAAGAATATATTAAAATTATCGTATATATTTTCGCAGGCATTGGCGCAGGCATAGGCACGGGATTTGCGGGATTGTCCGCCGCCGCGTTTATCGCACCGATGCTTGTCGCATTTCTGGACTTCCCATCGTACGACGCCATCGGTATCGCGCTGATTTCCGACGTTTTGGCATCCGCCGTGTCCGCAACCGCTTACGCCGTCGATAAAAACATTGACGTGAAAAAAGGCTCGAAAATGCTTGTCATCGTTTTGTGTTTTACGGTTCTCGGGAGTTTTCTTGCGTCAAAAATCGACAATCACCTTATGGGCAACTTTTCCATTTTCGCAACGTCACTACTCGGGCTTAAATTCATCCTCGTTCCCGTCAACGGCAGAGATCCCTTAAAGGACCGCTTGTACAAAAACAAATGGTGCGACGCGGTGCAAACGTTCGCGCTGTCGGCAACGATTGGTATGATTTGCGGATTCGTCGGCGCGGGCGGTGGCATGATGATGCTCCTTGTGCTCACGTCGTTTATGGGATTTCCGCTTAAAAAGGCGGTCGGCACAAGCGTGTTTATCATGACGTTTACCGCGCTTGTCGGGGCGGTATCGCATTTCGGAATCGGCGGCTTGCCCGACACTACGGCAATGATAACCTGCATATTCAGCACGCTCGTTTCGGCGCAACTTGCCGCGCTTATCGCAAACAAGGTAAAGCCCAAAACGCTTAATATTACCGTCGGCGTGGTGCTTTTGATCCTTGGCATAGTGATGCTTGTTTTGCACTCGTTCTTCTGAAAAACGCATTTAAAAAACCCGCAGATTGCGGGTTTTGTTTTGTCTTTTTTTAAAGGGATTTTTTGTCTTTTCTTGCTGCCTTTTTCGCTTCTCTTTTTTTGAGGACTTCTTCGCGTCTTAAATCGATTTTGTCTTCGATGTCGCCGACGGTCGTCTGGAAGCGCACGTTATACTTTTTATCAAGCGCCCACATCGCCGCAAATACGACGACGAGTATCGACCATACCACCGCAAGCACTTTCCACATTGCGGGCGTTATTCCGCGGTACAGACCGAAGAATGACTGTATGTCGATAAACGACAGATGCACGAAGTAACACAGCACCAGAAGCGCGATTACGCCCACGAAAAGCACCGCGTGCAACAGGTTGAACGGCCAGCACGATTTGAACACGAACAGGTATCCCGCAAACACGGTCGCAAGGAAATACAGCGCGTGCTGTTCGTCCGGAGAAAGCCCCGTGAGTATCGTCTGCGTTGTGATTACGATTGCGATAATACCCGCCATTACGGTTACTATGCCGGGCACCGCGTTCATAATGACTTTTGGCAAAAACCTGCCTTCCACCCTGTTTTTATTGGGTTCAAGCGCGAGTATTCCCGACGGAATCCCGATCGTTACCCCGCCAAGCAGCGTCAGATGTCTTGGCTCGAACGGCAGAATCGACGGCACTATAAGGAACAACAGCGCGATAAGCAAGTTGTAGCCCGTCTTTACAAGGAACAACGACGCCGACCTTTCAAGGTTGTTTATGGAACGTCTGCCTTCCGCAACGACTTTCGGCATCGACGCGAAATTGCTGTCAAGAAGCACCAGACTGCTCACGTTTTTCGCGGCGTCCGAACCCGAAGCCATCGCGATCGAACAGTCGGATTCCTTTAATGCAAGCACGTCGTTGACGCCGTCGCCCGTCATTGCAACGGTGTGTCCGTTTGCTTTCAGGGCTTTTACAAGCAATAATTTCTGATCGGGCAGAACCCTGCCGAATATCGTGTATTTTTCCGCCGCGTCGATGACTTCCTCGTCGGTTTTCAGTGTCGACATATCAATGATACTGTCGCAATCGGAAAGTCCCGCGCGTTTTGCGACGGCGCGCACGGTAACGGGGTTATCGCCCGAAATAATTTTGACGGTTACGCCCTGATCCCTGAAATATTGCAGCGTATCGGGGGCTTCCTTTCTTATTTTATCGGCGATGAATATAAACCCTTCCGCTTTCAGTCCGTCGGGAAGGCTGTGCCCGATAATTTCGACGTCCGACGACGCAAGGACAAGCACCCTGAGCCCTTCTTCCGCCTTTTCGCGCGTGATTGCTTTTATTTCTTCCGCGGTATTGGGGAAAACGAATTCGGGCGCGCCCAGAACATAACTTCTGCCGTCGATAACCGCGCCGCTCCACTTTCTGTCCGACGAAAACGGCACGACAACGCTGACCTCGCCCGCCGCCTCGTACTGTCCGACGTAATTTTTGACCGCCGCCGCCGTTGCGTTTTCGTCCTTAACGGCGTCCGACAGGTTTTTAAGGTGGCGGCAGAACTCGTCTTCCGACAAATCGACGGTTTTTATACCGTGGATTTCCATACTTCCTTCGGTAATCGTGCCCGTTTTATCAAGACACAACACGTCAACCCTTGCAAGCGTTTCGACGCAGTACATATCCTGTGCAAGGGTGTGGTGTCCCGCAAGCCTTATGACGCTCAGACAGAACACGACCGACGTAAGCGCAACAAGACCGCTCGGAATCATGCCTACCAACGAGCCGATTGTCGTCAGCACCGTACTGTTCATATCGTTGCCCTGAATGTAATATTTGACCGAAAAAAGAGCGATGCCCAGCGGCACAATGACCACCGACATCGTTTTTACGATTTTATTTAACGAATTTTTGATGACCGAAACGGGTTTTTTGAAATACTTCGCGCCGGCGGATATTTTCATTGCGAAGTTATCCATGCCGACGTGCACGACTTTTGCTTTTGCGCGTCCCGATACGACGTAACTTCCCGACATAAGGCTGTCGCCTACGTTTTTCACGATTGCGTCGGGCTCACCGGTGATAAGGCTTTCGTTGACCTCGATACTGCCCTCGACAACGACCGAATCCGCGCAAATCTGGTGTCCCGCATGCAATATCGTAACGTCGTCCATAACGACGTTTTTCACGGCGATTTCCTTTTCTTCCCCGTCGCGGATAACCCTGACTTTCGGGGCGGAAATGAGCGACAGTTTATCCATCGTGTGCTTTGCGCGAAGTTCCTGCACGATACCGATAAGCGTATTGCAGACGCACAATATCACGAAACCGTAATTGCCCATGCCGTCCTCGTCGAATCCCGAAAACGCCGCGACGATGATTGCCATCACGAAAAACACGAAGTTGAAAAACGTGAAGGTGTTGTCGATAAGTATTCTAAGTACGCTTTTGGTTTTTATTGTTTGCAATCCGTTGACGAGCCCGCTCTTGACGCGCGTTTCGACTTCTTCGGACGTGAGTCCCGTTATGAGATTGCAGTCGGTGTTTTTGATTTCTTCCATACTTTCCACGTTGCGTTAAATTAATTTTATTATTGCATTAAATATACGTTGTTGTCAAGAAATGAAAAAAAATCCGCCGCCTTTACCGATTTTTTTCAACGAAAAAGGATAGCGAAAACTCGCTATCCTTCATTATCGTGTTTGTTTTACTTATTTGTTTGAAATCTTTTTGTCAAAGTTTTCAAGCGCGCGGACAGAAATTGCATAGCAATCCGCAAGACAATCTTTGTTAAGGTTGTCGTAGCTGTCTTTAAGCGTATGGTAATAATCTTCCAGCACGTGGTTCAAAGCGGTGATACCAGTTGCCCTGAAACCTGCCTGTGCGAACGCTGCGCTGTCGGTTGCTCCGCCGAAGGGAGGAACAAGAGTTTTGTTGCAGTGAATGCCCAGTTCTTTTGCCGCTTCCATAAAACTGTCGGAAACTTCCTTGTCGGCTTTGACGGTTGCGTTGAGGTCGCGGTAGTTGACGCCCAGGAATTTCGGATCGTGAATGGTGTCGAAAGAATAAATCCAGGTGGGAACGTCGTCAAATTCGCCTTTGTGTTGTTCGCACCACGCTTTCGCGCCGCGGAGTCCCGCTTCTTCGGAACCCGAAAGGATAACGCCGACTTCGGTGTGTTCAAGTTCGATACCTTCGTCTTTCATCGCTTTAAGGATCGCGATGCCCATAAGGCAAGCCGTAAGGTTGTCGTTTGCGCCGTCGACCGTCGTGTTCGGATCCCACATGCGGTACATACCGAAATAGAAAGGTACGAATGCAAGGTTCGCGATGCCAAGCCAGAACAGAACGCCGTTTTCGGGTTTAAGAATCATGGGTTTGAAACCGGTGAGTATAGCCGCCGCAAGGTTGCATCCCATAAGGAACAACGCGCCAAGGACAACGATAACGATGTTCGCTTCGTAAACCTTACCGCCGAACTTATTGTTGACGGGCCAGTTCCACGCTGCGTCGGGGTGACCGTTGAAAAATACGCGACCTTTGACTTCGCCCGTGCATTTCTTGATTGCGGTAACGTTCGTGCCCGTCTTTTCGGGGAACAGGAAGTCGAAAGTCTTTTTGTAAAGACCGAATTGCATTATCATTACGTAGAAACCGAAAACGATAAGCGCAAAGCCTAAAATCGGCAGGAAGAAGTATGCGATAAGCCCCGCAAGAACACAGGTGATCGTGATATAAATCCAGCCGAAAAAGCTGCCGGGATTTTCCTTAAACGATTCAACGTCGGAGCGTTCGCATCCGCAGTCTTTTTTAAGGACGTCAGCCATATACTCGCAAGCGATTCTTTCGCCTTCTTCGCCGGGAGTACGTTTGGGCATATCCTTGCAGATATGGGTGATTTCGTCAACCATATATTGCGCGGCGTCTGCCTTTTTTTCAATCAATTTTGAAAAATTTGCCATAATGTTCTCCTCTTATTTTTTATATTTATATGATAATCATATCATAAAAACGACGCTCTTTTCAAACAAACGACGTCTTTATTTTTTTTACTATACAAACAACCAAAAATATACAGTAAAAACCGCAAAAAACCGTCAGACGTCAACGATAATGCCTTCTTTCACGAACTCGCGGGCGTCGCGCGGCGACTTTCCTTTGTATTTCTGGAAGTTGCGGTTGAAACTACGCACGCTGTCGTAACCCGCCTTTTTTGAGATTTCCGCGACGGAAAGCGTGGTCGAATACAACAGATCGGTTGCGTAATTTATGCGGTAAATATTCACGACGTCGGAAAAATTCGCGCCGAAATATTCGTTGAAAACAGCCGAAAGATAATTGTAAGAATATCCCATTTTGTCGGACAGGTCTTTCAGGCTTATATCTTCCGTGAAGTTGTGCGAAACGTATTTCGCGATTGCGTTCAAAACGTCCACCTTCTTTTTGTCGACAGGGATAAACGCCGTGTGCGTCTCGAACTCCGCAAGAATATGATACAAAACGGCTTTTTGCTTGAACGTGTTGGTAACAAGGGGCATTTTCCTTGTCAGCGATTCCGCAAAATCTATCGAGAAAACGGGAAAAGTCGCGATGTAGCCGTCGTGCTTTTCGTAAAAGTCGGGAACCCAATCCTTTGAAAACTTGCAGATGAAAACGTTGCTGTAATCGGGCGTTTCGTAAGCGTGCGCGAACTTTGGCGGAATTACCATACACTTCCCCGCGCGAAGACGATAAATTCTGTCCAGCACGGTAACGTTTGCAAGCCCGTCGTTACAGTATAAAAACTCGTACGTTTCGTTGCAATGCATCGGGAAGCATAAGTTCTTTTCAACGTCGAAAGATAAATAATATTCCCCTGCCTGTTTGTGTTTTTCGAAATCCAACATATTCCACCTACCGTAAATTATGTCTATATTTTACCACCGAATAAGAAAATAATCAAGCCCTCCCGCAAAATAGGAGGGCCTTAACTTATTCTGCTTGTTCTGTTTTTTGTTCGGCTTTTGGAATTTCGGCGTTATCGTCGTCCCGTCTGAACCCTTCGACGTCGGAAACGGGAAGAGAGAAAACTATCGCGCCTGCATCGGTGCCCGCGCCCGCCGTCGTTACGATGGAGCGCATAATGTCCGCTTTCTTTTCCTTTTTCGCAACGATGATAATGATTTCTTTTTCGCTTGCAATCGACACGTTGAAGAATTTCTCGGTGCCCATGCCGCCCGTACCCTTTGCGTGGATAACGGTGCCGCCGCCCGCGCCCGCAGCCCTTGCGGCGTCCATAACGGCGTCGGTATGCCCTTCGTTTGCAATCACGAGAATGAGTTCGTATTCAAAATTTATATCGGGTGCTTTCATATACTTGTTTCCTCCGTTCAAAAAATTGAGGGTGCTGCCGCCGCCGACGCTTTTAATCGGGACGGAAATCACAATGCCGTTGCCGGGTGCGTCGATGTAAAGACGGCGTCGTTCTTCCGTGATGAGCGACTTCGTTTTGTTTTCGTCCGCGACCGCAAAAAGGATTCTCTTATCGGTGGACTCGATCCCCCACAAATCGCGTATCTTCTGCGACGCGGTGCCGTGGCCGATAAGCGACAGAATCACGGGGATTTCCAGCCGTTGACAAATGTTATTCAGAATCGACAATCCGTTGGGATTGATTACCGAGATTACAAAGTACATATCAGTTCCCCCACAGTTCGATAATATCGTCGTCGCCGTAAACGACTTCGGCTACGCGTTCCGCGCGTTGTTTCTTCTTCTTGTAAACAAGACCGGTGATCTGAATGGAAATAAGCGGCACCATCGCAACGAGTGCGACCGCACCGAAAGCGTCGCTTAATATATTGCCGCCGCGCGCCGAACATACGCCGATGAAAAATTGCAGCATGAACGTCGCAGTCATCGGTCCCGACGCAACCCCGCCCGAGTCGAACGCGATTGCCGTGAATATGTCGGGGACGAAAAACATCAGTATAAGCGCTACGAGATAACCCGGCACGATAAACCAGAGTATCGATATCCCCGTAAGGACGCGGATCATCGAAAGCCCCATCGCCAACGCGATTGCAATCGACAGGCTCAGTTTAATCGCTTTTCCGGGGATTGCGCCCGAACTCACGTCTTCGATTTGCTTTTCAAGGACGAATACCGCGGGCTCGGCGGAAATTATGAACCAGCCCATAAGCATTGCCACGGGAATGAGAATATATTGCGTCCAGCCGCTGTACAGTTGCTGACCGAGATATAACCCCAGCGGCGAGAAACCGACGTTTACACCCGTCAAAAACAACACTAAACCCACGTATGTGTAAAGAATACCGATGAGCGTTTTCAAAAAACTCTTTTTGCTCATCTTGAAAGCAGCCACCTGGAAAATCAAAAACAGTACGATAATCGGCGACAGTGCAATCGCCATTTCTTTCATATATGCGGGGAACGCTTTCAGGTATTCCAGCCCCATTTCGGTCGTCGTTTCCGGGATGAACGGAAGGTTCACGTCCGCAACGCCCTGTCCCTTGTAAAAGAACCCCAAAATCAGCACCGCAAGCACCGGCCCTATCGAACATAACGCGACAAGACCGAAACTGTCCGCTTCCGCCTTTTTATCGCTTCGGATATTCGCGACGCCTATGCCGAGCGCAAGGATAAACGGCACCGTCATCGGACCCGTCGTTACACCGCCCGAGTCGAAAGCAATCGACAAAAAGTTTTTGTCGGCAAACGCCGCAAGCACGAATACGATTATGTAAAACGCAAGGATAAGCCATTTGAGCCTTATGCCCAGAATCGTCCTGAGCATGCACACCGCAAGGAACAACCCTACGCCGACGCCCACCGTAATCAGCAGGACTTTGCCGTCGATGTGCGGCACGGTTTCCGCAAGAACTTGAAGGTCGGGCTCCGCAATCGTTATCGCAACGCCCAGAATAAAGCTCACAAACAAAATAAGCGGCAGGTTTTTCGACTTCGTAAGAGTCGTGCCGATGCGGCTGCCGATCGGCGTCATGGACGTGTCCGCACCAAGCGTGAACAGCCCCATTCCCACGATTATCAGCAACGCGCCGATAAGGAACGACAACAATAAGCCCGCCGGCACAGGTTGTATCGACAGACACATTATCGCAACTATGATGATTATCGGCAAGGTCGATACGAAAGATTCCCTTATTTTTTCCGTGATAAGGGCGCGCTTCTTATGCACTGCCTGCGCGTCGATTTTATTGAGTTTTTTTGCTTCCTTCTTTTTCATTACGTTTCTTATTATACATAAATGTCGATTTTATTGAGTTTTTTTACTTCCTTCTTTTTCATTACGTTTCTTATTATACATAAATATAGTCTTTATTGCAAGAATATAATTATTACTTATTATTTACCTAAATTTTATACACTTGTAAGAAAATTTGGTTTTTGAAAAAGAGCAACAAAAAAGCACGCGGCGAGCGCGTGCTTTCGTTGATAATCAAGGCTTAAAAGAAAGGATTTATTTCGTCTTCGACGATAATCTTGTCAATCATCTCGTAGAAGTCCCATTTCAGGACGTCCCAATATCCGCCGACGGTACCGTGGTCCGTGTTATAGTAGCAAATCGTCGTGGTCTGGCGCGCTTCCGGCAAGGGATAAATCGCGCGGCTGCCTTTTGTGTTGCTTATCGTCTTGTCGCCATTGTAGTTAAGTCCGCCGAGGCATGCGTTGGTGGGCATCGTTCCGTCGCCGTCGCCAAAAAGTATCGCTTTGTGGTCGTAGGAATAATACTCGATGCTGGTAAGCGGAGTGTCGTACTTATGGTTTCTGGTGTCCCACATTTCGTAAGTAACCTTGTTGACCTTAACGGTGTCGGTGTCTTTCGTTACGATCTGCACGCTCTTTTTGGTGTTGTATCCGACGCCCAGGCAATAAGTCGTGTTCACGAGTTCGGGCGCGTAAACGTTGGCGTCTTTGTCGTTCACGCTTTCTTTGACGTAGAAGGAATCCCAGTATGCCGGCAGGGTTTTCATGCCGGGTTTAAGCTTGTCGTAAATGTCGTCGACGCCCGGTTTCCAGTCGCTGGTGTGCGCCCAGGGACGCGAGCAGTACCATTCGTACATATCTTTCACGGGTACGCCGTCAACGTAAACGGGGCTTTCGTTTTCTCCGTAATAATCGGAATCCGCAAAGGTCTGGAACGGCAGAAGTTGCATTACGGAAGTAAGGTTCTGTGCAAGCGGTCCCGCAAGTTTCTTTATGCCTTCCGAAATCGCGTCGACGCCCAGAACAACGCCGCCGAGGGTGTCGCCGACCGTTCCGTTTACAACGTCGGCAATCGCTCCGATGGGATCGTCAAGATAATAAATCGCGTCAAGCGAGCCCGCCGTTGCAGGCGAGAACGCGCGATACGAGCGAATGATTTCGCTCGGTTTTTTAACAGCAGTTTGTGTCGTATGATTCTTTTGTGCTTCTGCTTCCGCGTCCAGCCACTTGTTTTGAAGTCTTGCGATATATCCCGCAACGACGGGGCCGCCCATACTGTGCGACGTGAGAATTACTTCTTCCCAGCCGTTGGTCTGAATGAATTGTTCAAGAAGTTCGGAATTGATCCTGTTGTCGATGCGCCAGTCATAGTTGAAAACGACGACGTCCCAGCCCTGCTTTTCGTATCTGGCTTGCAGGTCCAGGCATTGCTGACGATACGCGGCGATTGCGCCGTATTGAATTTTTTCGCCTGCCGTGTATGCGCCGTATCCGTCGACGACTTCGCCGGAATCGTTATACAGCGTTGACTTGAACATGCCGTCCGCGGTTGTGGGGCGAACGTTTGCGGGGCGCAGATTCGGATTGTTGCTTTTACCCTGCTCGTCAAGCGTGATTTGCCATAATAAGTTTTCGACGGATTCGTCCTTGTAATTCATAATGCCGTCGATTAAGTCGTACGTCGTCTTGTCGGTAAGCACCGCCATGACAAGTCCCATCATATCCCCGCCGGGGAACACCTGCTGGAAATAAACGCCCTCGGCAACGGGATCCCAGATTGCCTCGTTCGTCTTCGTGTCGTACAGCCCGCCCGAAAGCAACGCCGTACAAATGACGACAGCCTTTTTATTCTTCGACGTTTCGCCCGGGGTTTCGCCGCATGCGGTAAGCACGCCAAGGCTCAAAACAACCACCACTATTACAAGCAGAATGCCGATAAGTTTCTTCTTCGCCTTCATATTTTCCTCCTGAAAAAGGGAACACTGACCCTTATACATTACTATAATAACATTACTTTGTGAAAATAACAACAACTTTCGTTTACATTTTTTGCCCGAAACCATTAAAAACCGACAATGAAAAACGGCAATCCCGCCGTTTCGGAATTGCCGTTTCGTCTGTGTTAATTGTTATTGAAGCTCCGTCACCGTTTTACTTGTCAGGTCGAAAACACAAAGTTTTCCGGTGCTCGACGTCGTGGGAAGAGTATCCATCACCTGCCATACGTCAAGGAAGTAAACCTTGTTTCCGACAACCACCGCGCTTGACATATAATATCCGTCAAGTGTGCTTACAAGTTCGGAAATTAGCGTTGACGCGGTCATATCGACACGATAAAGTCCTTTATTTGACGAACCTGCCGCTACGTTTCTGTAATAATAGACGTACTTTCCGCTTACGAAGAAACTGCGTGCGTCGTTTGTCGCGCCAAGGTCAGCAACGTCTGTTAAAACATTGTTCTTCACGTCGTATTTGCTTACAGTATTTTTCAATGCTCTGTCATTCATCAGGAACACCGTGTTTTCATCGGTGAACAAATATTCGTTGGGTTTTACGTCTTTGTTGAGTTTTGTCGCCGTTTTTGAAGCCACGTCGTAGCAATACAGTTCGCTCGCGACAAAATACACTTTTCCGTTGATTGCATATATATCAAAATCGTCAATTCCGTCTTTGAAACCTTCGTCACCTTTCTTAACAAGTTCGGTGTCCTCGGTTCCGTCGAGGTTCATTACATTCAACGAGTTTTTGCCCGAGAAGTTTGCGTAATAAATCCTCCCGTCCATAAACGACATGTGCAAGCATTTTTTAGTCGATATTCTCGTGTTTACACCGGTAACGAGATTCATTTTGTAAAGGTCGAAGTTTGTCATAAGCCTTACCGTTGCGTAATACAACTCATTTTCGTAAATTGCAAAATCCGCAACTTGGAGGCTTGTGATCCTGACGTCGAAACCGCTTTGGATATTATACTTATGAAGTTTTCCGTTGTCCTTCATATCGATATAATAAAGTTCGCCGTTATACTCTTTCATTTCTTCGTAATAAGTCGTGATAACGGGCTGATAAACGGGCGCGACGTATCCTGCCATAAGGTCGGTTTCGACTTTACTTCCTATATTATAAGAGTAAAGGTGCTTATTGTTTGCGCGGAAGTAATACAAGACGTTGCCGTCTGTGGACAATGCGTAAACGTTGTCGTTTTCGCCGTCCATGACTTTCGTGCCGCCGATAACGTTTTCTTTCCACTCGCTGCCGTCGATTTTCACCTTATAAATGCCGTCGCCGAAAATGGTTGTCGTTACCATATCGGTGTTTACGAAATAAAGATATTCGCCGACAACAGTCAGGTATTTGCCCTTCGAATACGTAATCTTTTTAAGCGCAACGCTGTCGTCGTTTACGGGGAGTGACGCGGTGGTCGTGTCGATGGAATATATCGCCGCGCCGGGTTTAAGATTCGAAAGCGTAATATGTCTTGTGAAGAATATACGCGTGCCGTCGGTTGCAAGGTCGGACACCTTATAATCGTAAACGAGTTGCGACGAGCCGTTCGACGCGTTTTTATCTATGCGATAAAGTTTTCCGCCCGATTTCGCGACGAAATAAATATAATTGCCAATAACCGTCAGTTCTTCCGCCTTATCCGCGCACAATTTGTTTGCCGAAGGCTCGGCGTTCGTATCGTATAAATCGGAAATCTTCAACGAGTAAATGCCGTTCTTTTCGTCGTCGAGAAGACTCGATACCGAATAATAAAGGAACGTGCCGTCGGTTGCGAGATATTTTCCGTTGACCGAATACAAATCTTCCGCTTTCGTGCCGTCAAAACCTACGACGCCCTTGCCGAAGTAATTTTGAGCAAGATAATAAAGTTTTCCGCCGCCCTGCACGAACGAAGACGCAACGTCGCGGTTCACAAGTTTAATTTTGTTTTCGTCTATGCAATAAAGCCATTTGTTGTCAAGCGGATTTTCAAAATAAATTTTGCCGTTGTACAAAGTCGTTGCAAGTTCTTCTTCCGTCGACTTGATTTTAAGGGTTGCGGTCAAAGTTTTCTGATTATAGTTTTTGCCGCCGACTTTTGCGACGATCGTATACGTGCCGACGCTTCTTGCTCCGTTTCTGCCGTTTTCACCGCCCGAATATACGACGATTTCACCCGTGGGAACGAGTCCCGAAATCTGAATCGAGTGTTCTTGTTCGTCGTATTCGAAAGTGCCGTTTTCAAACTTGATTTCGCCGAGTTCCGCTTTTTGGATTTCAAGTTGAACGGTTTTTGTGAAGTCGTTGTAGTTTTTGTTCGTTACGGTAACCGTTGCGGAGTACACGCCGGCGCTGGTTTCTTTCATTGTGCCGGTGTATTTGACGTCGGCAAAAGACGGAACGCCCGTCGCGTCGTCAAGTTTGTGTTCGGTGGCGTCATACGTTACCGTCTTTCCGCTGAACTCGATGCCCGTAAAGTTGATTTTGTTGATTGTGAGCGTCGCGGTCAGTTCTTTTCTTTCATAGCCGTCTTTCGTGACAACCGCTTTTGCATTGTAAACGCCTGCGTCGGTGCCTTTATTGTTTGTGTAAACCACTTTGGCGCCTTCGGGAAGCCCCGTCACGGTTATCGATTTTTCGCTGCCGTCGTAATCGAAAGTCGCATTGTCAAACTTAACGCCGTCGAATTTTTTAAGTTGTTCAGAGGGAGGTGTGTCCGGAGTGCCTCCGCCGCCCGAACCTCCGCCGCCTTTGTCACCGCAGGCAACGAGAGTCATCATCGCCAAAACGGCAATGACTATTGTTACAAAGAATAAAATTGGTTTTCTTTTCATATTGTTTCTCCCGTTGAATTTTTTATTTGTTTTATTTCTTTGTTGATTCTTGTTATCGTGAACGGATATGAGAAAGGCGCGACGATAATGCCGATTCCGACGCCGATCAGGAACAATATCACGCCGAGCAGGAATCCCAGAATCGCAAAGCCTATTTTCGCCACGATTAAAAAGGCGAGCCCGCCGAGATCGAGCGTGAAAATAATCCCCGGCAGTTTTATCGGGCGCGTCACGAACCACACGAGAATTTCCGGGATAGGTCCTTCGTCAAGGATAACTTCCGACACGAACGCAAACGCGGCGTACACCATAAAAATCGTGAACGGAATGCAAAACCCGAGATACTCGTTCAATTCCCCGCTTGCCATTGCCATAATGTTGAAAATCAATAAAATTACCGAAACGATACTTCCCCAGACGATGCTTTTTCTTTTCTTTTTCCTTACGTCTTTGACTTTTGCGTCGATATTTTTCTGACGTTTTTCCGCCAGAACCTTATCGTTTGCGAGTTTTTCTTCATAACATTTTTTGCAAAGAACTTTCGGCGCGATTATTCCCGCGTTTTCTTTCGTCACGATACTTCCGCACGACACGCAATAACCGATCGGCGCGATTTGATTTTGCTTCACGGCGTTTTCGACTGCCGTTACGATTTGTTCGGAAACTTCCGTCGTTCCGCTTTCGTCGGGGCGATCTTCCGCCACGTTTTCGCCGTTATTCCCGTCCTTATGGTCGATATCCAGAAAATCGTCGATGGATATTTTGAATATGTAACTGATCTTCTTGATTGTGGATAAATCGGGTTCGGCAAGGTTATGTTCCCATTTGGAAACCGCCTGCGCGCTCACGTTAAGCGCGTCGCCAAGCTGAGCCTGCGTCATGTTCGCATTCTTTCGTAGTTGCGTTATCTTTTGTCCATAAGTCATATGGCCACCTCCATATTTGCAATTATATGGGATTAAACCGTCGGTTGCAAACGGTGCGGCTCAACCAAAAGTTGAATTGCTATAAATAAAGTTGAATTGAATATCATACTGCGAAATACCGAAAAAATTACTGCAAAAACGGGACGATTTTCCCCTGTTTTACACAATCGATACAAAACATGCGTTTTTTTAGCATTAAGAAATTTCCCCCATTTCTTTATACTAAAAGTGTACCCCCCCCCTGTATTTTGTCAAGTTTTTTATTCTGCGTATTTATGCCAACAGATAATAATACAAACTTAGGTTTTACGCCGTGTTTTTGACTAATACTGCGTTACGCTCACGGCTTATACGGTAAAGTATTAAGCCGCTCGCGTGCCTTGTCTTATTCTAAAAACACGACGGAAAACTTGTTCACAACCGAAAACGCCGAGATTTCAGATGATTTTTGGAAAAGGCGAACGCGGTTGTACTTTTCGTACTACAAGCGAGCATTTTTCATAAAAGCGTTGAAATATCGGCGTTTTGGCAACGTTCGTATTATTATCTGTTGGCATATCAGGCATAAGTTTTTCGGACACGAAAAAAGACCGCACGACAGCGGTCTTTATCATATTAACATTAGGTTGATTTATGAGAAATTGTACTGGGCGTTGTAGATTTCGGCATAGAAGCCGTTCTTTTTAAGCAGTTCTTCGTGAGTGCCCGATTCCACGACGTCGCCGTTTTTGATGACCAAAATCACGTCGGCGTTGACGATTGTCGAAAGCCTGTGGGCGATGACGAAACTGGTTTTCTTACGCATGAGTTTGTCCATTGCGCCCTGTATCAGAAGTTCCGTGCGGGTATCGACCGAGCTTGTCGCTTCGTCCAGAATCAGCAAAGGTCTGTCCGACAAAAACGCCCTTGCGATCGTCAGCAACTGCTTTTGTCCGCCCGAAAGGTTTGTGAGCGATTCGTTGACGACGGTGTCGTAGCCTTCGGGCAGCATCCTTATAAAGCCGTCGGCGTGCGCGGATTTGGCGGCGGCGATAACTTCTTCGCGCGAAACGTTGTCTTTGCCATAAGCGATATTGTCGTAAATCGTGCCGCCGAAAAGCCAGGTATCCTGCAACACCATCGAGAAACAGCCCCTTACGCTTTCGCGCGAGACTTTGCCCGTGTCCGTGCCGTCGATTATTATTTCGCCGGAGTTCGGATCATAAAATCGCATAAGAAGATTGACGATTGTGGTTTTGCCCGCGCCCGTAGGCCCGACGATCGCCACCTTTTGCCCTTTTTCGACGTGGATATTCATGTCTTTGATAAGCGGGTTTTCGGGATTATAAGAAAACGCGACGTGGTTGAAGTCGACGACGCCCTGAACATTTTCGGGCATCTCGCCTTCCCTTACGTCCATTTCGGGTTCGTCAAGCACCTCGTACACCCTTTTCGACGCCGATGCAACCCTTTGAATACTGCTTATCGCGCCGGCGATTCTTTCAAGCGGGGACGAAAACATTTTTGCGTAAATGACGACGGCGATAATGTCCGCGACGCTGACTACGTCGCCGCCGATTTTCATACCTTCGATTGCGAAATACGCGCCGATTAAACATATCGCGACGTAGGCGATATTGTTCGTGAGCGACACGACGGGCGTGATTATCGACGACAGGAACGTCGCCCTTTCTTCCGCCTTGCACATTTCGTCGTTGACGCGCGCGTGCTTTTCTTCCTGGCGGTTTTCCACGTTGTAGCTTTTTATCGTCTGATACCCTGAATACGTTTCCTCGACAACCTGATAAATCTCGCCGGACGATTTGAACATCTTATCGAAATAAGGTTCGCTCTTCTTTGCGATGACGTACGACACGACAACCGAAGCAGGCACAAACGTGATAACAATCAGCGCAAACACCCAGTTTATCGTGAAAATCATAACGATAATCGTCAGAAGTTGTAAAATTCCCATTAAAAGCGTTTCGACAATACTGTGGATACTGTTGCCCATTTGCGACACGTCGCCCGTCATTCTGTCCAAGAGTTGTCCCGCCTCCGTCCTGTCGACGTAAGACACGGGCAGGTACTTGATTTTCGTGGACATATCCATGCGAAGTCCCGCCGTAAAGTGCATGCTGACAATCTTGTTCGACGCCAGCATTTCGACGTAACTCAGCACCGAATACGCCGTATATATGATGATAAGAAGTATGAGTGTGTTTTTGATTTGTCCGACAAGATCGCCCGTCCCGTTATATGCGTTCAGGACGTCCAGGGCGTCCGACAAGAACTTGGGCGCGGCGATGTTTGCCGCCATCGTAAGCGCGCTTAATACGCACACCAACACCATGCCCCATTTGATTCTGCCGATTTCTCGGACAAGGCGCAGAATTATGCTTTTCGTTTCGTTTTTCGTCATTTTGTCGCCGCTTCGAAACCGTTTCATACTGCGTCTCCTTCGACCTTTTGTCCCGTCTGCGACTCGTAAATTTCACGATATTGTCTGCACGACGAAAGCAGGTCTTTGTGCGTTCCGCGCCCGACGATGCGCCCTTCGTCCAGGACGAATATTTTGTCCGCCGATGCCGCCGTTGACGCGCGTTGCGTCATTACAATTTTCGTTTTTCCCGAAAGGGTTTTATCGAGGTTTTCCTTGACGTGCGCTTCGGTCAGGAAGTCAAGCGCGGAAAAACTGTCGTCGAAAAGATAAATCGAACCATTTTTAAGCATTGCGCGCGCAATCGACAGACGTTGTTTTTGTCCGCCCGACAGATTACTGCCGCCGCTTAGTATTTCGTAGTCGAGCCCCGTTTCGAGGTTTTCGACAAATCCTTTCAGTTCCGCGACTTTCAGCGCATCGTACACCTGCTCGTCGGAAGCGTCCGCCGCCGACATTCTGACGTTGCTGCCGATCGTGCCCGAAAATATCGTGGCGTTTTGAAGCACGCACGTCACGTTGTTTCTGACGCGTTTTCCGCTGATTTCCGACACGGATTTTCCGTCGTAGGATATTTCGCCCGAAGTCGGGTTAAAAAACTTCATAATAAGTTTGACGATGCTACTTTTTCCGCTGCCCGTACCACCGATGAACGCAACCTTTTCGCCGGGCGCAATATCGAAAGACACGTCGCTCAACGCGTTCTCCGACGCCCCTTCGTATCTGAAATCGACGTGCGAAAATTTAAGTGCGCCCGAAAAAGCGGGCAGGTTTTCGTCGTCGGGTTCTTTTTGAACTTCCGTTTCCAGAATCTCGTTGATACGTCTGCTGTTTACGGCGACTTTCGGCAAAAACGCAAGCATCATCGCAAACATCATAATGCCGTTCATGACAAGCGCGACGTACTGCACGATCGCGATAATATCCGCCCCCGTAACCGCCGACTTTCCGCCCTGCATAAGTTTTGCGCCGACGTACAGGATAAGAATCGTGACAAGGTTAAGCCCCAGCATGATAACCGGCGTAAGAAGTCCCATATTGACATTGGCTTTTATGATGTTTTTCGCCATGACGAGCGTGGCTTCGTTGGCGCGGTCGCACTCGCGGTCTTCCCTGTTGAACGCGCGGATAACGCGGATACCCGTCAACCTTTCGCGGATAATGCTGTTCTGTTTGTCGATGTATTCGTCGCTCTTTTCCCAAAGAGGCATAATGCGACGCACGACGAAATACAGCACCGTCACGACGACCGGCACGAACGTGAACATGATAAGCGCAAGCCACGGATCGGCAAGAAACGCCAGCGCGCTTCCGCCAAGCACCAGAATGGGAATACTGATGACGCCCTGCATAAGCATACTCGCGCACTCTTCCAGAAGCCAGATATCGTTTGTGCTTCTCGTGATGAGCGCGCCCGTGCCCCAGTGATTGAGTTGGTCGGGATTGAGCGTGTTTACCTTTTTGAAAATTACTTCGCGCAAGGTCTTTGAATATCTGCTGACAACGCCCGCCGAGATTTTGTAGGACAAAATGCCCACGACAAGCCCCATTATCGACACGCCGAGCATTATCCCGGAACACGCAAGCGTAACCGTCATATTCTGCCCGCCGATACCGTATTCCACGATATAACTCATAAGATACGGCAGCGCAAGACTTGCCGCCGAGGTTATCAGCGTCAGAAATACGACCAGCACTATTCTGCCCGCGTCGGGCTTTAACAGACGAAGCAACTTAAACATACTTTGAGATTATACCACATTGCACGCGGCGTTTGCGAGCATAAAGATAACAAAACAATATATTTAATTATAATTAGGATTTCCCGCAACAAAAAACCGCCTTTTCGGGCGGAATTTTGTCAAAAAGTATTCTTACTTGTTTTTATGCGAATATGACGAATTGTGCAAGCATCAATATTCCGATTGTCATGCCGAACACCGTGAGAAGTATCGGCCCCGCCCACCTGAACCATTTCGGATAAGTTACCGTCGTGAGTCCGAGCGTCAGTAAAAGCGTCGCGTTGGTAGGCATGAATACGTTGACGATACCGTCGCCGAAAGTGAACGCCAGCACCGCAACCTGCGGGTTGATGCCAAGTTGCGAACATATCGCGCCGATCATCGGCATAAGCAGAAACGCCTTTGCGCTTCCCGACGTAATGAACAGCTCGAAAATCAGAACGACAAGGTATATTATCAGAATCAGCACCGCGGGGTTTTGCCCTTTCGCCGCGTTTATCGTGTGATACAATATGGTATCCATGACGTGTCCCTCCTCGATAATATAGCGTACGCTGCTGGCAATAAGCACCATTCCCGTTACGGGCAGCAGCGTCAGCGCACCTTTCAGCATTTCTTTTGCCAGGGCTTTGCCTTTAAGTCCGCTGTAAACGCACGCCACCACGCCGCCGATTATGTAAATCACGACGGTGATATACAATATATAATCCGCAAGTTTGAAACTGCCGAGCGCGGGTATATACGCCCCCTGTAAAAATATCGAAAGCACCGCAAAAAACACGATTGCGATCATACAGCCCGCAAAGAATTTGAGAGCCTTTGATTTTCCAGCGTCGTATACGAACGGACGATTTTCAAAATCGAAATTTTCTTTCCTTTTCAGATCTTCCTTATATACGGGCGAACGCTGCGGCTTTTTGTCAAGCATTTTCGCATACGGGAACATAAACGCCATAAGTATGACGTAACACAGCACAAACGTCAGAATCCTTATACCGATTCCGCTGAACATGGGCACGCCGACAATCGACTGAGCGATACCGACGTTGAACGGGTTTACCACGCCCGCCATAAAACCGAGCCCCGCCGCAAGCACCGAAAACCCAAGCCCTATCAGCGCGTCCCAACCGAGACCATAGCTTAAAATCACCGCAACCGGCACGATGGGTATCACTTCCTCGCTCATGCCCGACGTCGTGCCGAGAAACATAAACGCCAGAGGCAACAAAAACAACAAAAGATATCGCTTATGACCGTAATTATGGCGTATGGATTCCACCATGTAAACAAGCACGTCGGTTTTGTCCAACGCGTTGAATACCGCGCCGATTACGACAAGCATGAACAATATCGCGACAAGCGTCAGCGTGCCGCTGCCGCCAAGCACCAGAAACGGCGAAAGCAGTACTTTCCACCAGGGAAGCCGCCCAAGCGACGGGTCTTCGTGATAATCGCCGCTGATATAAACGTTGCCGTCTGCGTCCGTGCTTCTTTCGTACTGTCCGAGCGGCAACGTGTAGGCAAGCACGATCGACGCAATAATAAGCAGCACGACAACCACGACGGATATAATCACCGACGCTTTGCTTATCGCAAGGATTTTCGGCTTCTTTTGCTGAATCGCAATCGCGTCTTTGCCGTCGAGTATCGCAAACTCGTCCCCGACAGGGGTGTTTTCTTCAATTGTTTCCGCAACCTTTTCGGCAGTTTCCTCGGCGGAATTCACGCCTGTCGAATCTTCCGAAAACGTTTTGTTTTTCTTTTTTCCTTTCATAATTTTATCCGAAAAAATTTAATGAGTTTACTATATCACCATATTCATAAAAACGCAAGAAATATTGCATAAATAATCGTTTTTCATTGCAAATTAATTCTTTTCTCGCATATTTATGCAATTATTTACGTTCTACAACAAAAAACCGCCCTAAAAAACACGACTTCTCCCCCCATCCTGCCTTGCAAAGCAACGGAACTGATTTTGCCGTGCAAAATCCCCGCATTGACGACATAGAAAAACAAGTTGAACCTCCTGTTCAACTTGTTTCTCGTTTGTCTTTAACATACGAAAAAGCTACACCAAAGATATTGCCATTATGCTACGTTTTTATAAAAAGCGCAAGAAAAACCAGGAGTATTACCCGGGCTTATTCTCATATTATATCTGTACAAAATATCCCACAGAATAAATAATTTAATTTTATTACCTTTCGTTTGCCAATTCGTTTTCCTCCTTCCTCGTTTTTATAGAAAAGAGCCGGCTCTTATTTGTTAAAACGCCAGTGCGTTTATCTGCTTGCCATCGTTTTCAAACGAAACGAATGCGAAACTGCCCGCCCCGCCCGTTGCTTTCAGCGCATAGACAAAACCGGGATTTTGCTCCATGCCGATGAGGGCGTTTGCTGCGGTTGTTCCGATTTTAGCGTTTAGTTCTTCCGCACTGCCGATTTTTAAGACAACGTCCAGCGTATGGAAGAAATCCGAGGTATCTTCAGCCGAAAGATTATTCAGCGTAAGATATTTAGGAACGACAGTATAGGAAATCCCTTCTCCTTTTTCAATGCGAACGACGGAAGTCACATACAACGCATCCGGGACGATACCTTTAAGCAGATTGAAAGGAAAACCTTCCATATCGTTTTTGAACGGAGTAAGATCCAGTTTCACCGTCACGTTCAGGTCGGCGTTGCCCGTTTCTGCGTCGATTTCGGTAAAGGCAATTTGCAAAACGCATACGGAAATTTCTTTATCCGCTATCGTCAGTTCTCCGCCCGTCTGCTGATGAAATACGATTTCGGCAAGAGCACCCGTCTGCCGTTCGGAGAGGAAAACGGGCTTTGCCGTAGCGCCCGACAATGCAAGCGCCGTAAAATCGACGGTGTACCCCTCGTAGCCTTTGCCTTCCTCGTAAAGCACGACGTCGCCCAACTGACTGTCCGTCTGCGATTTCAGATCGGCAAGATCTTCGCTTCGATACGCCGCAGGGAAAGATTCCTGCTCGTTTACAGGTTGACTTAATGTTTTCAACTGTCCTACGGTGCGGAACAAGTCTACGCCTAAATTCACCCGCGCGACGATATACACGCTGATCAGCGCCACGGCTAAAATTCCGATAATTACGATAAGACTGATAATCAGTTTCTTGATTGCGCTCATTTTTTCTCCCGTTTTACTTCTTTTTGAAGATGGCAATGAGGTCGGCGAACTTCTTTTTCTTGATTACGAACCAGAACACCGAAAAACCTCCGACACCCGCTACTGCAACAGAGCCAACCGCGATACCCGCAATCGCGCCGCCCGAAAGTCCCGTCTTTTCGGGTTGCTCGCCGCCGGGTTGTTCGTCACCAAGAGCCTCTACGGGCGCGTTTTCCTTGAATCCGCAGACGGAGCATTCGCGCTCCTTTTCGCCGGCAACTCCCACCTCGGGTTTAACGGTGATCGTCCAATCCCCGAACGCGTGCGCCCCTTCATCGAGTTTTTGACTGCAACCCGTGCAGTTGTGCCAATGTTTGGTTGCGTCAAAGTGCCATTCTGCATCCGGGGCGTGCGTGTCGTGTCCGAGAGCGGGTGTGATGATATATCCGCAGACGGTGCATTTGACGGCTTCGGTTTCGGTGGCTTCGGAGCGGTCGGGCGTGTGGGGAGCGACGTCAACTTTCGTGCCGCAAGAGCAGTCGTGCCAGTGTCTCGTGCTATCCGATTTCCATGCTTCTCCGTTTGCAGAATGTAACTCGTAGTTTGATTGTATCGTCACGTTTGTCGTGGACACGGTAAAGTCGGTTGAAGTTGCGGCGTTGTTTGCAAAGTCGCCTTCGCCCGTTTTTGCCCAGCCTGTGAAGTGATAACCTGCGGGTGCGTCGATTGCCGTAAGGCTGACGGTCTCCCCTGCCTTTTTGTAAAGGTCTTCGGTATTTGTGCCTTGCTTGATCGTCACTTTGGAATAGATCTCCAACGTCTTGGTTGCAACCTTTTCGGGATCTCCGTTGGCAACTGCTTTTATGGTGAGAGTGGAAGCGGCTTCGTTCGCCACGACGGTGAGAACGCCGTCGCTTGAAATGCTCGTGCCTGCCGAGCCGCCTATGACGCTCCATGTGACCGTGTTGTCAAACGCGCCGGTGCCCGAAACGGTTGCTTTGAACGTGTAGGTGCTGTCTCTGACAACTGTGGTTTCGCCCGATGCAAAATCCACTTGAACGTCCGTTACGGCGACGGGGATGGTGGTGTCCTGCGCAACGAGAACGATTCTGCGCAAGGGCGAACCGCCGAGAGTGGTTGCCGCCGACAATCCGGTTGCATTTCCGTTAACCGTAAACGTGGACCAATACTTGCTATCCATCTCATTGTAAACGTAAGAACCGACTGCTTCAAACTCGATTTCAATCGCATACTCGTGCCCCGCGATAAACTTGCTGTCTTTGGGATATTGTCCGCTGGCGGTGTTCAAAGCGTTCTCCGTCAAATCGAACACACGCCAGAGCGCAACCGTGTATTTTTCTTCGTCTTGCGACGTGAAAACAAGGTCGTTTGCCGTCATTTTGTCCGTGATCGCGGCGGGAGTCATGGTTGCCTGACTCACTCTGATGTACTTGCCTGCGGGGATAACCGTGCCTTCTTCTGCCAAGGCACCGCACACCGAGCAGTATTTGTCGCCGGTGTATCCGTTCGTGTCAAAAGTGGCTGCGGTGGCATTTTTCAACTCACCCTTGGTGTCGTGCGCGGCTTCGTTGCCGTGGACGGCACAGCCCGTATCTTTGCAGGGATTCCAGTGCGTATGCTCGTCGTATTGCCACGTGGTGGTGTCAAAATCGTGCTCGGTGACGACAAACCTGACGGTTGCGGTTGCTTCCACGCTCGATCCGCCGTACTTGGAATATTCAGGTGTTCCGCTGAACTTTATCGTGGCGACGTATGTGCCCACCGGCAAACCGTTGTTTGGTTTTATGCTCCAACTCGAAGTATTTTCAGCGCCCGCTCCGACGTAATAGGGGCTAGAATAGTAACCTAACGTGAAAGAACTTGCGTTTTCCCCTTCGAGAGTAATGGAAGTAAGGTTGCAGTTGATTTTCCCCGTACCCGTGTTGACAACGCGTAGGGGAACTTGCGTGACCGGAGAATATCCCACTCTCACCGTGCCGAAATCCACGGGATCCACGGTTGCGCTGTACGTGGGGGCGGCAACCTCGCCGATACGTACGGTGACGTCCTTTGAATATCCGCCTTTGTCCTTCACCCTGACGGTGATTTCCGTGGCTTCGCTTACGCCTCTGATGTTTGGATTGACGTATATCTTATTCAAATCGGTTTCAGTCGAAATAATACCGACGCCTTTTGTATTCCCGTCTGCCGCGCTCACGATAGAGAAGACGTATTCTCCGCTGCCGCCGCTTGCCGAAAGCGCAACGGAAGAATAAGCAACGTCTCCGCCGTAAACGGTGGAGGGAACGTCGTACTCCGCCTTGTCTTCAAACGTAAGGGGCGGTGCGATTTTGTTGTAAGAGTAATTTTTGAAACTTACGCCATTGGCGCACTTATCCCAAACGTGGACGAGGCAGTCGTCGTTTTCAAAATACTGTTCGCTTGTCAACACCTTTGTCCAGGAAGAAATCATTTCAGCGCCGTTGGCAACAAGTGGAAACGCGGTCAGCGACGAGCCCGAACTTCCGGGGCATACGGAAGTGATTTTTGCATTCGTTCCGATCGAGCAGGTTGTGTACGAAGCATACGTAAATACGTCTTTCCACGTGTTGCTAGCCGCACCCGAGCCCGTATATTCCATTTTGATATCAACCGTGCCGTTGAGAGCAATGCTGCCTTTGGCGAAAATGCCGTACGTCTGATAATCTTTGTCGCACTTCAGGTCGATATTGAGCGTGGCGTTCTCGCCCACGGTCACGTTGCCGTTGCCCGAACCGATGTCGTCCGTCTTCATGTAAATTGCGTCAACCGAACCGTTATTTTCTGCCACTTCGCCGTAAACTTTTACGGTGACGGTGCAACTTTCGTCAAACGTCAGATTGCCGTTGTTTTTAGAACTGCCTTCGCCTTCCATTAAAATACCATGCATATACACTTGGTTTGATGCTACTACTTGATAGTCAATGGTAAGCGAACCGTTCCCCCTGAACGTAAGGGTGGAAACGTTGTACGTGTGAATCGCCCTGTTTCCGTACGGCGCGGTGACGGTGATTTTATTATCGCCGACAAGCACAATATCCACTTTGCCGTTATCGACTCCGCCGATTGCGATTTCTTCGCCGTCGTAGCCGTTGAGAGTAAGCGTACCGTTATAACTCTCGTCGGTATCCCAAGTCCAGCCAGCGCCGGATTTGTCAATCGAACCGCAAGTGACTTGCAGGTACGGGCTTGCCGAATCCGCATAAACGACGGTAGGCATTATTGCCGTCGCGATTGCAATGCAGGCAATCATGCAGACAAGCAAAAGCAAGCCCGCTATTACGTTTTTCTTTGATTTTGTATTCATATTTTACCTCGTAAATTTATTACCGTTGCGCTCACATTTCGGTGTGCGCGTAAGTTATTTTGCATTCGTTTCGATTACAACTCGATGATGATTGCCGGCACGACACCGACAAAGGTCTTGGTGGCAAGATATTGAGTTGTTTGGTCGAACGGCGGGCAGGAAGTGACGCACATAACGTAGTTTTTGCCGTCTTCCCCTTTTTCGATTCCGTCGCGTAACCAATACGGGCAATAATTGTCGCCGTAGCCTTGCAACACTTCTTTATACGCTCCCAGACAGAACGGATACCTGTAAAGCCCGAACGGCTTGGGGTTGTTTATGCTGATTTCATCCGAACTCGGCAAGAATATCTTGTCGCCGAGGCAGTCTTCGTTGCCCTGTAAGATCGCCTGTTGCGCGGGTGTAAACAATTCGTTGATCCACGTATTGATCAGCCAAGAACGAATCCAACTGTTTTCGTAGGTGAGTTCCCCTTCGTCCGACTCGGCGAAGCGCTGACTGATCCAGATTTCTTTGCTGACAAGATAGGCTTTGCCGTCCTCTATCTTCACGATTTCCCACATGGCGGTGCGCTGTTCAAACCAATAGGTACCCGTCCAGTAGCGGCTGTTCGTCGTTTGCGTATTATCGTTGTCCTTCCGATAATCTTTGATATAAACGCCGCGGTAATTAAGACCGTTGTATTCGACGTCGCAATAATACGTGGTTGCGTTTTCGCCGCTGTCGCCGTTGCCGAAGTCGAACGGAGTCCAGTTTTCAAGCGTTAAATATGGACTGCCGGCAATCTCCATAAGAGCATTTTCAATATTGCCGTCGCGCACCTGTTCGCAATAGGTCTTGCCCATTTTTATATACGCGCCGTTGGGGTTTGCCACGCCGTTGGCGTTGACGCGGACGTAAGTCTGCGTTTTTCCGCACATGGTGCAAACACCGTCCTGATAGTTGTGGTCTGTAATCGGTATTTCTTCGGTTTTGGTCTTTCCGCAAACGCAGGAAAGTTCTTTCTCTCCCGCGTGCTGACAAGTGGCTTCGGTAATGATTTTTTCATCTGCAAACGTGTGCGCCACGGTTGCCGTATAATCGCCGAATTTGCACTTTTCCGTGTGCGTGACGTCGGTGATTTCCGAATACTGCACGTCGTGTCCCGTGAAATTTGCCGCAAAACTGATATTTTCCGCACCTACGGTAAACTCATACACAGGTTCGCGCGAAAGCACTTTTTCCTCACCCCAGAAACCGAAGTGATGTCCGCTTGTCGCAATCGCTTCCACGGTGATTCTTTCGCCCTCGGTGTGCGTGGTTTTATAGCTTGCGGCGTTTTCGTACAGCGTGCCGTTGACTTTCAGCATTCCGCATTCCGCCAAGGGAAGTATATTGATGCTGACGTTTACCTGCTTTTTAGGCTCTTCAATTTCACCGCCCGATTGCGCGTCGGGTGCAATAATAAAGCAAGAAAAGCCGTCAGTTTCAAATATCACTTTCCCGCTCTGCACCGTGGGCTTAATCTTTTCGACCGCTCCGTCGTCCTTGATGTGATACACCGTATACGTTTTGCTTGTGTCGATATCCGGCACGGAAACGGTCACTTTCACTTTGCCGCTCGGCTGTACCTTTGCGCCGTCCTTGACGACAGAAATATCGTAAACGTAAACTTTCCCGTCTGTATCGTACTTTTCTTCGGCAATCGATTGAAGCGCAAGAATTTTATCCTCGCCTACCACTTCCACCGCTTCTAACGCCGCGCCGTCCGCAAACGTTCCTTCAACGGTAACGCCGTTTTTGCTTTCAAGCGTGCCGTTCGGCGCGGCAGGCGAACCGTCGCACGCAGCTAACGAAATAGCTATAAGCAAACACAGAATAATTGTAAATATCCATCGAGTGCGAATTTTCATATTTCTATCCTCCCGCAAAAATGTATGCGCAAACGCCTATTCGGGCGTTTGCGCAGATTATTAAGTTTTGTCGTTTTTATCAATTCTGTTTGCAAATCGTTTCGTTCCGTCAGCAAAGACTTGCGCTGACCGTCACTCCCGTTTGCTTGGTTGCGGAATAGATGACGATATAATACGTTCCTGCCGCAGGTGTGCTGTAATAGGTGTCGGTGTCGCCTTCTTTCTTTTCGACAGGGTTGCCGTCTGCGTCAACAAATTGCCAGGTCAGACCGGTTGCGGGAGACGCATCGAGTTGCAAATTCTGACCGTAATCTATATCTCCGTGCAGAATGTCATCCGTCAACGTAATCGAGTAATATTTGTAAGTGTTGTCCCACAACGTTACGTTTGTTTTCGAGAAGGTTCCGTCACTGTAATCGAGAGCAGAAAAGTTGTTTCCGGCAAAGTGTGTGACGATCATCTCGTACTCGCCCGGAGTGACGAAAGGCATTTCAAGATATTTGACGCCGTTGTCCATCAATCCTTTGCGGGTTTGCGCGTCTTCATCGCGCACCGCCATAAATTGACCTGGCGCTTGCGTTTGAAGGCCTTCTTTGACAAGTTGTTTGTTTGCGTCGTAAATCTTTGCTTGCGCATGGTTGGTGTCGGTCTGTTGCAGAGTGCCGTCAACCTTGTTCATATTGATCCAATAGTAGCCGTTGGCAAAACCGCAGTCCTGCACTTCGTAGCGGAAGTAATAGGTGCCTGCCTCGGCCACGGTAAATCTGACTTTCGTCTGCACTTCGGCATCCGATTTCACGAAGTTGACGTCGATATACTCCATGGTGACGGTTTCCGTTTTCGTTTTTTCACAAACTGTGCAGGTGTAGGTCTTCTCGCCGTCGCTCGTAAAGGTGGCTTTCGTTGTGACGGTGCCTTCGTCCCAGGTATGCGCCGCTTTGTCGGCAACGTCCGTGTGTCCGTCGAGTGTGCATTGATGCCAATGTTCACTCGAGTCGTACGACCAAGTTTGAGAATAAGTATGCGTTTCGGGAGTTTCTTCGCCTTTGTCTTTGTTGCAAGCAACAAGCATAGTCGCTCCCAAAACGAGCACGAACACAACGCTCAAAATTGCTCTGATTGATTTTTTCATAAGATAACACTCCTATAATTTTTTATTTTTTCGGGGCGTTAGCACCCGTCAAAACCATTTTGCAATTTGCTCAAAGAGAATCCACAACGTCGCAAAGGTAATCGGTCTGCACGGACTCGTAGAAGAATACGTCTATAAACCCATTCTCTTTTGCTTGTTTTACTTTTTGAGCAATTTCGGGGTCGGAAGCATTGTCGCACAATAACCCAGCTTTCATAGTCGTATTTTTCTTTTTTGAGCGCAAAATCGCTTCCATACGGCGATCTAAAGATTTCTCCGTCGGACGACCGACGTCCATCAAAAGAACGTCAACAAAAAACGTTTCGCACGCCGTCGCAATCTTGTCGGGGTCTTGCGAAAGCGATTGCTCCACAAAGAAGCCCGCCTTTTTCAATGCGCACGTCACTGCTTCGCACACGAGAGTGTTTTGGATTGCGACAATCACTTTTTTCATTCTTCTTTTTTCTCCATGACTTGCCGACGTCACCCGACGGGGACGGACGATATGCAAGCCGTATAAGTTGACTTTATAATATTTTATAATTTTTCTTTTTGCGCGGGGAGTGTCAAATGACACCCTTTTGACGATTCTTTTAAAAAATCGCGTCGCATATAAAGAAAAATCGACTGCAAATCGCAGTCGATGATTACGTTTTGGTTTTTTGTCACGGATTGTCCGCATATGCTTTTGTTCCCTTAGATATCGTCTTCCGTCCTATCAAGTATGGTAAGCCCCGATTCTCTTGCGCGCACGGCAAGTTCGGTGCGGCTTCTGAATCCCGTTTTTTCAAGCATATTGGCAACGTGATTGCGCACGCGTTTTTCGGATATGCCCAGTTTTTCCGCAATTTCCGCGTTCGTGAACCCGCCCGTCATCTCGCGTAAAATTTCAAGTTCTCTCTCCGTCAACTCTCCGCTTTTTGCAAGTCCGAGTTGAATTTCGGGCACGTCGTCGGGATAAACGGATTCGCCGCTCAGCACGCGTTCGATAATCGTTAAAATCGGTTCCGGGCTGAAATCCTTATACCAAAAGCCCTCTACGCCGATCTTTTTCGCCCGTTCTACGTAAGAACATTCGGGCATACTCGTAACGATGATTATTTTTACTTTTTTATTCTGCGCCTTTATTTTTTCCGCCGCGACGAGACCGCTCGCCCCGTTTTTGGTTACCACGTCCATCAACACAAGGTCTACGGCGTGCCTTGCGCAGCAGATGTCCGCAATGGCGGCGTTGTCGATGGATACGGTAAGATTAAATTTAGGTTGCGCCTTTATAATCACCTCGAAAAGTTGCCGCGGCATCGCCTGATCTTCCACGATCATCACGTTGATTTTATCGCTCATCTTCTTTTTCTCCTTTCGGAATACTCACGGAAAGCAGAAACCGCGGAAAACTTTCCGTTTTCATACTACCGCCCGCCATTTCCGTTATTCTACGCAAAGAGGAAAGTCCTCCTCCCTCTACGATTTCCGCTTTCGGCGGTCTGCCGTTATTACCGATTCTTGCCGTAAAAAATGCCCCTTCGTCCGATATCGTTATATAAAGTTCGTCGCCGTCTGCGTGCCTTGCGGTGTTGGTGATACACTCGAACACGGCGTTTGCAAGAATTTTTTCGGCGACGCTCCCTTTCGGCGGGCGCACGCCCGTGTACAATATTTTCACGCCTACGCTTTCCGCCGTTTTTTTAATTTCTTCCGCCCTGTCCTCTTCCGTTTCGGGCGAGGAAACAAACGAAACGACGCCGTTCCATTCGCGTATCAACGCCTCTTTGTCGCCTTCCCCCTGCAAAAGCGCTCTTTTGGTTTTCAGAATCAGAGAACCCATACCGTCATGCACCTTCACCCGCGCCGCAAGCGTTTCCCGCTCTTTGGTCACCTCGGTTACCGTTTCGCCGTACTTGCGGAGTCTTACGTTCATTTTCCGGAGTTCCTCGTTCTGTTCTTCGACTTTCTTTTTGAGTGCGAATTCACGGCTGATGTCCGAACCGGACAACTCGTAAACGGTCTTGCCGTCTAAAATATGGTTGATCCGCTTGTAACAACATGCCCTCCCGTCTTTTTTCTCGACGAGCACCGAATCGCCTTCCCGGCTGCAAACGATACCGTCCGCTACTTTGCCTTCGCACATAGCCGACCAGAACGCCGCGCCGTCCGAAAGCGGCATTCCCGTAATTTCTCTGCATTCGTCGCCTATTTTTCCGTTCGTTAAAAGCAGCCGCCCCGTTTCGTCGTAAAAGCACAGCCCTGCGGGCAATACGGAAATCGCGTCTTTGACGGACATAGCGGTAAGAGACGACAACCGCTTTTTTATGACGAGCGCCAGGCACAAACAGACCGACGCGAGCAGTAAAAAAGCCGCCGTAACAACGCACCACGCGGGCAAAAAACAAAACGAACCCGAAAAGTCGCTTCGATTTTTACCTAAATCGCGAATCTGAATGCCGTCCGCCAAAAAGCAGAACGTCAGAACCGCGCATACCGTACAAAGTAATTCCGGCAGAATATACCGCAATTTCAGCCGGTACGAAAGGCTTATCGCAAAACATACCACCCCGACAAACGCCGCAAGCAACAGCAGGATAAGCGTGCCGCGAAAAACGGCTTCGTTGCAATTGACGAACGGTATCATACAATCGCCTCCCTTTCGCCGAACGACAGCGTTGCATACAGCGTTTCGTCCTGTATCTGCAAACGAACCGACGCTCCGAGTTTTTCGCATTCACGGCTTCGCCAATTCTCCGGTATGCTTTCTCTTGCGTTATCGAGGGCTATACGGCAATGCAATAACCCGTTATTAACCGACAGCCGTACAAGACACGCGGAAAGATCGGGAAGCGCGCTCTCTATGCAGTCCTCGAAAAATTCGTACAGAAAATTAACCTGCCCGATAAGGGCTGTGCCGTCGCCCTCAAAAATCACCGACGCCGCCGCGCCGTAGAAAGAAAGCGCGTCCGTAGATTCGCGTATAGCGTATAAAAGTTCAGATAATTGCACCTGCCCGTTTTTTGCAAGCATTGCAAAATTACTGCGCCGTTTCAGATACACGCCGTAAACGACGGCAAGGCGTAGTGCTCCTTCTTTCTCTTCTTCGCTTATCGCCTTGGCAAAGCATTTTTTTATCTTTTTCAGATGCGGGCGAAACACGGCGAATATCCCTTTGTACAGGTTGTTCTGTTCTTCGATTTTAGAGCGCTGTTCTTTCAGTTTGTTTTCTGCGGCAATCAGGTCGCTCTCCTCCGCAAGCGTTTCGTTTATTTCCGCAAGAGATTCGTTTATTTTATTGATGACCGAATAATCCTCCGTCCAGAACACCTCTCCGCCTCGTATTGCTTTTGCGCGCAGAACAAGGTCTTCTCTCAATTCGGTTTTGCTTCCGTTTGCCGCTTTCATCGCCTGTTCGCGCGTGATTTCGGGCGCGTTTTTCGAGGTTAAAACGACGTTCAGGTCTTTATCGGCAATGCCTGCGGAAACGTCCGCCACGTAAAAAAGTTCTTCGTGATTGACGTTCGACGGGATAAATCCTATTCGGATAAGGCTTTCAAAAACCACAACCACGCTGAAAACAACCGCTTCCGGCATTCTGATAAAGACGGGATCGAACACTTCTCTCAAAACGCAGAGCACGATACAAACAATAAACAAAACGAGGGGAATCCACGCCTTTTTTCTGCACCCCGAAACGCGGCATTTGATATAGAGCAATACGCCGATGGAAAGATACAATACGGCAATCCACGACAGAATAAAATAGTACCCCCATTCCCATTTATATATTTCGTTGGAATATTTGAGCCCTTTTGCAAAAGAAAACACCTGCTCGTGGAGATCGTTCGTAAAAACCAATAGAATCAGCGCCGCCGCAGGCAGAAACAGCAGATACCATCCTTTTGCAAGCGGTTTTCCGTCTTTGCGTCCCATACCCAGCAGCGTAATAAGCAGAACCGCGGGAGCAAGGCAGTGCGGGATATAATAGGAATACCATAAATACCGCATCACCGTTCCGTCGTAAAAAACGTGATATTTGAGAAGTCTGACAAAAAGGATCCCCCCCATCAGCGCTATCGCCACGATAATCCCCGAGCAAATGCTTTTGTCGGAAATGCGGCTGATCACGGACGCCGTCCAATACGCGAGGAGACCGAAGAAAATATATTGCGTCAATAACGCAATCGTTGTTTTAACGGACCAATCGGAAATATAATCGTCTACCGTTTGCAGTACACAAGCAGTAAGGAAGAAGAACGCGGCAACTGCGACATATAATAAGTCTTTTTTCTTCGACCTTGTTAGATTCATTCTATTACACTCCTTTATATGTTGCCGCCTTGTCGCCTATGCACGAGAATTCCACTATGTCGCCTATGTCACAGTTGAGATATTCGCAAATACGAAGCAGCGTTTCCACAGAAACAGGTTCTTCTTTATATAGTTTCGTAAGCGTATTCGGCGCCAGTTCAACCGCCTTCCTGAGTTCAGAGCCGTTCATCCTTTTATCAATCAGCAATTTCCATAACTTTGAATAACAAATTTTACGCATCGATTCGCTCCTTCTGCTTTTCGTTTAAGTAGTTTATGCCATATTGACTATAACACATTTTTTCTATAAAGACAATAGGTTATCTTTTTGATTTTATAAAATCTCTTATAAATATGCGATTCATTCCCAAAGAAAATACAAAAGGCAGAGAAGCTCTGTCCCTTTGTTTATATATTTTCTCTAAAACTCTCGTATCGTTTCAAAACAGAAAAGCGCCGGAGCATAAATTCCTGCGTTTGACATAAAGTCACGCTATAATCTATCCCTTGGTTCAATCTGTTCAGCAATTCGCAAGTTTTTATCTTCGACGACGGCTGTATGTAATTACGAAACCATTCGTCCAACCACATTCCATATTTCATATTGTTCTCCTTTTCGTTATTACTATAATTATAATTTTTCTTATCACCTTTGGGAAACTACACTCAAACAGCAACAAAAAAGAGAGAACCTAAAATGTGCAGGTTTCATAGGGATTATTTGGAAACATTAAATTATAATCAAAATTGAAGCTAAATACTTTAAGCGAAGAAACAATCGGATCCCACATGGAGTCTGATTTTTCTTTTGAAAATTTTTATAAGTTTTTTCAAAAAGCACCCATTTCCTATTGACAAGTATCAATGTGATGTGTATAATAGTATTGATGATAGTCAATGTGAGGTGCTTATAATGGAAAGAGAAGAATGTACGAAAATCTTAAAAGCGTTAGCGGACGATACCCGTATGAAAATCTTTGAAATGTTGCGAGGCGGAAAAAAGTGCGGTTGCCAAATCCTTGAAAGTCTGAACATTACGCAACCTACGCTTTCCCACCACATGAAGATACTTTGCGATTGCGGAATAGTAATAGCCGAAAAAGATTGGAAATGGATGCACTATTCCATTGACTGCGATAAGCTGAAAGATTTGTTAGCCTATCTCGGCGATACGGCGTGTAGGAACGAAACAACTTGCAGCAAAGGAAAAAATACTTGCGATTAGTCGCATTTATTTTTTAGTTATCATATAGATAATTGTTGATATAAACAAAAATCAATCTTATAGGAGTGTTAATTATGAAATGTAAATGTTGTGGCAACAAAGGTACAAAAAAACCGGAAGAACAAACATTAAAAAACGAACAAGTAGCACAATCGGAAAGTGTTGCCGATATTCCGAAAGATACCCAACCCCCGAAAAAAAAGAATTTTTTTGTTCGCCATAAAAAACTCATAATACTTATAAGCGTTATTCTTGCAATAGGTATTGCAATAGGAATTGCCGCTATCGTAGACGGTGTGAATGGTATAAAAGTATTGGGCGATTTTGTTACCGATCAGATTTTAGGTATGAAATGGCTGAATATGCTTTTGGGCTTGGCGTTCACGGGTATGTTCGGCGAAGAATTTATGTCAACCCGTTGGGGCGGCGCGATACAGTTTTTTATTTACGATACAATTAAATTAATGGTGTTATTGTGCTTGCTTATCTTTCTTATTTCTTATATTCAAAGTTATTTCCCACCTGAACGCACAAAGAAAATTCTCGGCAAGTTTCACGGCATAGGCGCAAACGCGGTAGGTGCATTACTCGGTACTGTTACGCCGTTCTGCTCTTGTTCGTCCATTCCGATCTTTATGGGATTTACACGGGCTGGACTGTCAAGCGGCGTTACATTCAGTTTCCTTATATCAAGTCCATTAGTTGACTTAGGGGCATTTATATTGCTTGCAAGCGTATTCGGGTTTCCTATTGCTATTGTTTATGTGGTAGTCGGTCTTATACTCGCTATATTAGGCGGTACAATAATAGAAAAAACAGGTGTTGGAAAGCACGTCAGAGATTTTATTGCTAATGGCGAAATAGCAGAAGTCGAAGGTGTCGAACTTACTCGTAAAGACCGTCTAATTTATGCAAAAGACCAAATGCTCGGCACTCTAAAAAAAGTGTGGATATATATTCTTGTCGGTGTTGGCATTGGTGCTGCGATACACAACTTTATACCTACGGAATGGATACAAGCAGTATTAGGCGAAGATAAATGGTATTCCGTTCTCGTAGCAAGTGTTGTAGGCGTTCCCATGTATGCGGATATCTTCGGCACAATTCCCGTTGCAGAAGCGTTGTTTGCAAAAGGTGTTGGCGTTGGCACGATACTTTCGTTTATGATGAGCGTTACCGCACTTTCGTTACCTTCGCTTATTATGCTGGCAAAAGCAGTAAAACCCAAATTGCTGTTTTGGTTTATTTTTATTGTAGTTGTCGGTATTATCGCAATCGGATATATATTTAACGCTTTGAATTTCTTATTTGTATAAAAATCGGAGGTATATATTATGAAAATCATTACTCTTGGTAGCTGTTGCAAAAAGTCAAAACAGAACCACGAAAACGCCGTAATAGCGGCAAAGAATTGCGGTGTTGACGAGCCTATCAATATCGGCGACACAATGGAAATTATGAAGTACGGCGTTATGTCAACGCCCGCCCTTGTTATCGACGGAAAAGTCGTTGCTACGGGAAGAATGTTGTCGGTAGAACAAATCGAAGAGCTTATTAAGAAGAACTAATAACCTCCTCTATTTTATGGTATCTTTCTTAAATATAAGTGTAGCCCACTATACTTTCTATTGAAAGAAGTGGGCTATTTCTCTATAATCCCTATGGGAACTGCGGTAAACTTGTTCTCTCTTAAAAATTATTATAAAATTGTAGTACCCTATCGAGCAAAAACGATATGTCGTAAGTTCAAGACCTGTTTTTTGAAAAAAGCGCCAAAATGCAGCTGTTAAATTCAAAGATTTTGTCCGATGACAAAACACAAGATATAGTAACAAAAAAGCACAAGATACGCGGGTAACTTGTGCTTTTTGTCTGTTGTAGCTTTTTCGTACTACAAAGATGGTGGAGATGCGGGGATTTGCCTTACAGCGATTGTTACCGAAGGTCAATCGCGTGCAGCCGAAGGGGTTCACGTTGCAAAGCAACGGCACGGCTTTTGCCGTGCGAAATCCCCGCAACAATAAAAAACAAGCCGTTTCCACGGCTTGTTTTTTTGGTGGAGATGCGGGATTTGTAGCAAACATAGTTTGCGTAATAACGGAGCAACGTCGCACACAGTGCTTTTTAAATCGCAATGTCGCAAGCGATAATGCTCACTCGTTTGCTTGTGTGCTCCTTTTCCCCACGGGTACACAGTATCCCGCGGGGTCCCCGGAATATCGCATAAGCGATCGTCTACGCTCAACGATTTGTTGCAAGCAACAATGCTACGCATTCGTGCGACAAATCGCACAATCGTTGGCTATGTCCGCTGCGCTCGATTTCCGCAAATGCAAGCGCTTGCTTCTCTCTTCGCTTGCGGTCAGCCCGGGTACCGGGGTTCACACGGCGACGCCGTGTTGCGATTTTTCAAAATCGCAATAATTCCCCGCATTGACGACATAGAAAAACAAGTTGAACAGGAAGTTCAACTTGTTTCTCGTTTGGTGGAGATGCGGGGATTTGAACCCCGGTTCGTCCTTCTACACCCGACACCTTCTACATGCTTATTCGGTGATTAAGTTCTCTTACCGTCGTTCGCCGACAGACGGCGGTTTTGAAGAGGCGGAGAATGCCGATTTACTTACCGCCGTGGGTAAATCCGTAGCCCGTTCAGTATGACGCCGATTGCTTACGGAACAGGAACGTAAGGTCGACGTGCCGCTAATTAATTAAGCAGCGAATGCGAACGCAGGAGCGTTCACTTTTTCGTTATTTTTTGCGTTTAATTTTAATTTTCCGTCTTTAACGCAGCCGGACCTGCGACATGCTTCTTATCGTCCATACAAAAACGTCGAATCCAAAAACATCCCCGTGGATAAAATAACGAAAAAAGTATTAAGTTGATATATCTTGCGGTTTACCGTACGAAACAATACGATAAACCGTTTGATTTGCAGTATTATTTTTTGCCGCTTACTTTGAAATCGTGTCGATTTCAAAGGGCGTGACCTGATAAACGTAGTAGTTGAGCCAGTTGTAATACAGGAGATTTGCCGTGCTGCCCCAGCTCATATTTATCGTGCCGTCCGCATTGTAATAGTTTTCTGGCGGAGCGATTTCAAGCCCTTTTTCTTTGTCGCGAAGGTATTCTCTTTCCAGCGTTTCGCGGTCGTATTCGCTGTGTCCCGTAAGGAAGATGCGGCGGTTGTCTTTTGACTTTATAATGGACGGGCCGCACTTTTCGCCCGACACCAGCACTTCAAGATCCGGGCATTTTTTCAGCTTATCTTCGTCGATTGCGGTATGGCGCGAATGCGGGATCCGAATCGCGTCGTCCATGCCTTTTAGCAGCGGCTCGTGCAAGACGCACTTAACGTTGTTATACACCCCGAAAAGTTTTTTGTCAAGTAGATGCTTATTTATGCCGTAGTAGTAATAAAGCGCCGCCTGCGCGCCCCAGCATATAAACATTGTGCTGGTGACGTTTTCGTCCGCAAAATCAAGGATTTCTTGAAGTTCCGCCCAATATTTGACGTCGGTGAACGGCAGGGTTTCGACGGGCGCGCCCGTAATTATCATACCGTCGAACTTCATTTTTTTAATTTCGTCAAGGTTTTTGTAAAACTTGTCGAGATAAGTTTCGCTCGTATGGCTTGCCTTGTACGTCGACGTTTTGATAAGCGTGACGTTCACTTGCAAAGGCGTATTACCAAGCAACCGCAGCAGCTGCGTTTCGGTAACTTCCTTTGTGGGCATAAGGTTCAGAATTGCGATTTCGATGGGGCGAATGTCCTGCGACACGGCGCGGCTGCCGTCCATGACGAAAATCTTTTCGTGAAGCAGACTGTCGAATGCAGGAAGGTCGCGCGGGATAACGATCGGCATATCACTTCACCGCCGTTTCAAGCGCCTGACGGATATCTTCAATCAGGTCGTCTGCGTTTTCAAGCCCCAGACTTACGCGGATAAGGTCGGGAGAAATGCCCGCCGCCGTCAACTCTTCGTCGGTCATCTGGCGATGCGTCGAACTTGCGGGGTGCAAGCAGCAACTTCTTGCGTCGGCAACGTGTGTTTCGATTGCGATGATTTTCAGCGCAGCCATAAATTTTTCGGCTTTTTCCCTGCCGCCCTTCACGCCGAAGCTGACGACTCCGCACGCGCCGTTCGGAAGATACTTTTTCGCAACGTCGTAATACTTGTCGCCTTCGAGCAGCGGATACGAAACCCACGCGACGTTCTCGTTTTCCGACAAGAATTTTGCGACGGCAAGACCATTTTCGGCGTGGCGTTTCATTCTGACGTGCAGGCTTTCAAGCCCGAGATTAAGATAAAATGCGTTTTGCGGCGACTGAATCGAGCCGAAATCTCTCATAAGTTGTGCCGTCGCTTTCGTGATGAACGCGCCTTCTTTCCCGAAACGCTCTGCATAAACGATGCCGTGATAACTGTCGTCGGGGGTGGTGAGCCCGGGGAATTTGTCGGCGTGAGCGAACCAGTCGAACTTGCCCGCGTCGACGATTGCGCCACCGACTGCCACACCGTGACCGTCCATATATTTCGTCGTGGAATGCGTTACGATATCCGCGCCCCACTCGATAGGACGGCATTGCACGGGCGTTGCGAACGTATTGTCGATAATAAACGGAACGCCGTGTCGATGCGCTACCCGCGCGAATTTTTCAATGTCCACAACGGCAAGCGCGGGGTTTGCGATGGTTTCGCCGAACAACGCTTTCGTATTCGGGCGGAACGCCGCTTCGAGTTCTTCTTCCGTGCAGTCGGGCGATACGAACGTAAAGTCGATGCCCATCTTTTTCATCGTAACCGCAAACAGGTTGAACGTGCCGCCGTAAATTGCGGAACTGCTGACGACGTGGTCGCCGCAACTTGCGATATTGAACACGGCGTAAAAGTTTGCCGCCTGACCGCTTGACGTGAGCATACCCGCCGTTCCCCCTTCAAGTGCCGCGATCTTTGCCGCGACGTAATCGTTGGTGGGGTTTTGAAGCCTTGTGTAGAAGTACCCGCTTGCTTCGAGATTGAAAAGTTTTGCCATTTCGGGGCTCGAATCATACTTAAACGTGGTGCTTTGCACGATGGGGATCTGACGGGGCTCGCCGTTTTTCGGAGTATAGCCCGCCTGTACGCATAAAGTATCGATTTTTTTATCCATAAATATCTCCTATCTCGCGCCGTATTCTTTCAATACGCGGTCGAGTTTTCTTTTGTTTTCTTTTTCCTGAATCGCGTCTCGTTTGTCGTGCAGCTCTTTGCCCCTTGCGACGCCGAGTTCGACCTTTACGAGCGCGTCCTTGAAATAAAGTTTCGTGGGGACAAGGGTATATCCCTTTTGCTCCACCTTTTGTTTCAGTTTTCTTATTTCCGACTTATGCAACAGTAAGCGACGGTTACGCATCGGATCGATTTTGAACATCGTCGCCATTTTATACGGCGAAATGTGCATGCCGACAAGGAAAACCTCGCCGTTTTTCACGATGGCGAAACTGTCTTTCATATTGACGTTATTAAGCCTTAACGACTTTACCTCGTGCCCTTCGAGAGCGATGCCCGCTTCCAGAGTGTCTTCGATAAAATAGTCGTGATACGCTTTTTTGTTGGTGGCAATGATTTTATTGCCGTCTTGCTTTTTCTTCATAAACCGAGAAATTTACACGGCGGATTTCGCGAGAAATGCCGTCGACTTTAATTTTTATTTTATCGCCCAACGAATAAACGTGTTTGCCCGAAGAAAGAGTGAACCGCCCTTCGTCGAATTTATATTTTCCGGCGGAAAGTTTGTCAAGCGAGATAAACCCTTCCACCGTGTTTTGAAGTTGAACGAACACTCCGAAACCCGTTACGCCGCTGATTATACCGTCGTAAACTTCGCCGGATTTGTCCGCCATATACAGCATTTTGAAGTAATCGTCGCCGTCGCGCTCGGCACATTCCGCGGCGATTTCCCTTTCCGACGATATTGCCGCCGCCTTTTCGCACCTGATAAGCGTTTTCGTAATCTCCGCGCCCGACAGTTGTCCATTAAGCATCTTTTTGATGACGCGGTGGATGGTCAGGTCGGGATAACGGCGTATCGGCGACGTGAAATGACAGTAGTATTCGAGCGCAAGCCCGAAGTGTCCCGCATTCCCCGTCGTGTACTTCGCCTTTTGCATACTGCGAAGCATGACTTTGCTGATTATGCACTCTTCCGCCGTGCCTTTTATGTCGTCCAGCAGCTTCTGGTACTCCGACGCGTGCATGCTCTGGTGCACGACGAAGTTATAATTGAACGAAGAAACGAACTTTTTGAATTCCAGCACTTTTTCCTTGTTCGGCGCTTCGTGCACGCGGTAAACGAAAGGCAGCTCGGTATGATACATAAACTCCGCAACGGTTTCGTTTGCAAGCAGCATAAATTCTTCGATAATAAGGTTGCTTTCGTAATAAGGATAAGGCGCGACGTCCAAGACCTTCCCGTCTTTTATCGTAAACTTCGGCTCTTCCGAGATAAAGTTTATGCTGCCGCGATTTCTTCTTTTCGCGTTCAGTATCCTTTCAAGGTCGCGCGCGCACGTTATCATATCGTATACGTCGGCGTATTTTTCAATGAGTTTTTTGTCGCCGTCAAGGATTTTCTGCACGTCGTCGTAGGTCATGCGATGATTGCTTCTTATCACGCTTTCGACGATTTTGTTTCCCGTGACTTTTCCCGTTTTGTCGATTTCCATAACGCAGGAAAGCGTCAGTCTGTCCAGGTTTTCTTGAAGGCTGCAAACCCCGTTCGACACGGCTTCGGGAAGCATCGGCAACACCATGTTCGGAAGGTAAACGCTCGTTGCGCGTTTCAACGCCTCTGTGTCCAGAATTCCGTCCTGTTTTATATAATGCGCGACGTCCGCGATATGGACGTAAAGGACAAATCCGTCACCGCGTCTTTCAACCGTTATCGCGTCGTCAAAGTCTTTCGCATCGGCACCGTCGATTGTAATCGTGAGCAAATCGCGATAGTCGGTGCGTTTTGCGATTTCTTTCTTATCAACGGGTTTATTTATTCTTTCTGCGTCGTAAAGTGCCTCTTTTGAAAAATACTCATAAAACCCGTGGTCGCGGATTATTGCCAAAGTATCGCCTTTTACGGTGTTGGCGCGGCCAAGAATTTCGGTGATTTCGCCAACGGGATTTTTGCCCGAATCCCAGTCGTAAATGTTCACTACGACTTTGTCTTTGTTCTTTGCGCCGCCGCGTCCCGCAGTCGGAATAAACACGTCCGAAAAATAACTTTCGTCGTCGGGAATGACAAATCCATGTCCCGCGCGATCGCTTGTATATTCGCCCACGAGTTGGCGTTTTCCGCGCTCGATGACCGAAACGACTTTCCCTTCGTCGGCAGTGCCTTTCACGGGCACGACGTAAACCTTATCGCCGCTTTGCGCGCCGTGCAAACCTTTGTGCGGTATGAACAAATCGGCTTTGCCGTCGTCGCGAATAAGAAACGCGAAACCCCTGCGATTGCCGCGAAGCACGCCGCTTACCGCGTCGCATTTGTCTTTCAGCGTATAATTTCCTTTTTCGACGGACACAAGCACGCCGTCATGCACGAGTTCGTCAAGGGCTTTCGTGACCTCGCGCTTTTCAAACGTCGAATATATCCCGAGTTTTCGGTTTAACAATCTGTCCGAAAAGTTGTCGAGCCCCGCCGATTTTATTTCGTTTAATAATCTTTCCTTAAATTCCATATTAAAAATAAGGGCGACTTATCGTCGCCCTTTGTACTTAAAATAAACCTTATCTTCCGCTGAGGCTTAAAATTACGAAGTAGATAACCGAAACTACAAGAAGTAATACCGATAATACCACCGTCGCGATTCTGAGCCTGCCCTCGGAACTTTGCGATTTGTTCTTTCCGAAGAACGAGTCGTTTTTCTGGTTGTATCCGGCGATTGCGCTCATATCTTCGCCGCTGCTCTTTTGCATAAGAACCACGACGACGAGAGCGATTGCCGCAAGCACCATGAGCGTCATCATTGCCCAGCCGACCTTCTGACCGACTTCATATTGTATAACCGATAACATCGGCATTAAACTTTTTATCATTATAAATTCCTCCGAATTTAATTAGCAAAGTGAATTTTAACATATAAATTTCAAAATTACAACCGTTTTTCAGCGTTTTAGGAGCAAATATTAAAAATTTCGCGTTAAATTTTTCCGTTTGTTATTGACTTTACGGTAAAACGACTGTATATTAATTATTACCTTATAAATATAGTAATAAAATGGAACGCAAGATTTTTAAGAGAAAACTTAAACTTTTTTCAACCGACCCGCACGACGGGACGGACGCTTATCTGCGCCTTTTAAAGTTCAAGAATCTTCTGAAAAACAACATTATCGTGATAATTGCCGTCCTCGGCGCGATAATCACCTGTTTCTTCGTTCCGCCCGATAAGGAATACTTAAACTACGTCAGTTACAAAACGATATTGTGTCTTTTGTCGCTCATGCTTGTCGTCAGGGGGCTGAAAGATTGCCGCTTCTTCGGAATCATGTCGGGCAAAATCCTCGATAAAATATCCGACCGCCGTGCCATCGCGACGGTGCTTATTTTTTTACCGGCATTTTTTGCCCTTTTCATCACAAACGATATCGCGACGATTACTTTTATTCCCTTTGCGATAATCATGCTGTCGCAGGCGGAAGCGAACGACCTTATCCCGTTCGTCGTGATTATGCAGACGATGGCGGTGAAACTTTCGGGCATCGTGTCGCCGCTCGGCAACGCGCAAAACCTGTTCCTTATCGACTATTACGATTTCGATTTCTTCTGGTTTGTCAAAAACCTGTGGCCGCTTGCGCTTGCGGGATACGGACTGACGTTTATAATGTGTCTGTTCGTCAAAAAAGGAAAACTCAACCCTCCCCCCGTCGGCGAATATAAACTGCCGAAGTTTGAACTTTTAATATACTTTGTGATGTTCGTGTTCATCATAATTTCGATTTTCGACGTTCTGCCTTATTACATAGTTACGCCGATTATCCTTGTCGTGATGCTTTTCGTCCACCCCAGAAGTTACAAAAAAGCGAACTACGGCGTGATTATAATGTTTACGGCGTTTTTCGTGATGAGCGGCAACTTCCTGCGTATGCCGTCCGTCAACGGATTTCTGACAAAAATTATCGCCGGCAACGAGCTGTGGCTTTCGGCGCTTGCGTCGCAACTTCTCACAAACAATCCCGTCGCGCTCGTGTTCCCGACTTTTTCAAAAAATACCGTGTCGCTGATGTACGGCATAAATATCGGAAAATACGGCACCGCCCCTTTGAACAACTATATGGTAATGAGCCTTGAAAGAAAATACGACGTCAAAAAACATTTCGTGCTGAAACTTCTTGCCGTCAACTTTTTGTACTTTTTGGTATTGTTCGGCGTTGCGGCTCTCGTCGTGTATTTATGATTTTTTGAACCTTTTTTCAAGCCTTCGCATATCTTGTACGTGCGGAGGCGTTTTTTATGAATTTTTCTGATTTGAGCGTGAGAAAAGACTTACCATATCCCGAGCCGGTCATACCGTACCCGAATCCCGTCGAGGCGAAAAAACTAATGAACGACTACGGCGGGCGCGACAGCGAAACGACGGCAATCCTGCAATACGTTTATCAAAGTTACGTTTTATCGCGGGAGTTTCCGGAATTTTCAAAAAAACTTGCAGAGATTGCGGCTTGCGAAATGAAGCACCAGAAAATCCTCGGGACGGCGATTGCGGCTTACGGAAGTTTTCCCGTTATCGGCGGCAGGACGGCGTTCTGGAACGGCAGTTACGTCAACTACGCAACAGACCTTATTAAACTTCTGGAATATGATATTCAAGGAGAACTGTGTGCGATTGAAAATTACAAAAACACAATTTTATGTGTACAAAACAATACGTTAAAAGCCACTATTGAGCGAATAATTGAGGACGAAGAATTGCACGTCGTTGTCCTTAAAGCCATGCTCGCCACGGCAAAAGAAGACAGATAATAATATTTTGCAAGCGCGTTTTTAGCACATACCGTTTCGCTTGTTTTGTGCAACGCGAATACCCGTTCTTCATATATCGAAACAAACAAAAAGGATAGCGGTTTCGCTATCCTTAAATATTTCTTTGTTTGTAATTATCCGCTTTTATTTGAAGAACAGCGGCAGCGTCTGCAAGAAAATAATGTCGTGTCTTTCCGCCGCGTCGCCTTCCGCAAGCACCGCCATTCTCCCGACGATCTGACCGCCCGCGATACGCACGAGTTCCTCAATCGCGTGCAGACTTTCGCCCGTCGAAATAACGTCGTCGACGATAAGGATACGCTTGCCTTTCATTCTGTCGATGTCAAACTTGTCAAGATAAAGCGTCTGAACTTTCGCCGTCGTGATGGACTTCACCTCAACCTTAACGGGATCGACCATATAGGCTTTTAAGCCCTTTCTGGCAAGAATATAATTTTTGCCTTCCTGTTTCGCCATCTCGTACGCCAAAGGAATACCCTTAGATTCCGCCGTGATGATAAGGTCGTGTTCGGGTGCTTTTTTCAGAAGTTCTTCCGCGCACCTGACGGTCATTTCGACGTCGGAAAACATGACGAATCCGGCTATGTAAAGGTTTTCGTTAATCGGGCAAATGGGTAAATCCCTTTCAAGCCCCGCAATGTTGATGTGATAAAACTTGTCCATAATTACTCCTTTTCAAACAAATGACATTATAAAACAATCGGACGGAAAATGTCAATGAATTTCATCTCATACCGTACTTTTCAAGGTCGACCGTGAAGTCGTCGCGGACGACGACGCCGTCGTTTTCAAGCAGCGCCTTTTGCACTTCCCGTCCGCCGAAAGCAAATGCGGGTGCAAGCCCTCCAAAACGATTTACGACACGGTAGCACGGTATCGAATCGGGATCGGGATTGAAATGCAGCGCGTATCCGACGGCGCGACTTGCGCGCGGACTACCGCATAAAAACGCGATTTGCCCGTACGTCGCGACCTTGCCCTTTGGTATTTTTTTCACTTGTTCGTAAACCACGTCGTAAAAACTCATGATTATATTGTAACCGTTTTTCATCGTATTATCAACGAATTTCCGAACCGAAAAGATTTGACTATATAAAATAATTATAATAAAATAGTTAAAAATCATTATACGAACGAAAAGGCGCGTTCAGGACACTTTTATGATGAAAGGCTCGGAGATTTTAATAAAGGAACTTCGTCGGCACGGCGTGGATATCGTCTTCGGATACCCCGGGGCAAGTATTCTGTCGCTTTACGACGAATTGTCGCGGTCGGATATCAGACATATTCTGCCCGCGGACGAGCGCGGCGCGGCGTTTATGGCAAACGGATATGCCCGCGCGACGAATAAGGTCGGCGTATGCATCGCAACCTCCGGTCCCGGCGCGACAAACCTTGTCACGGGGATTGCCGACGCGTTTTCGGACAGCGTCCCCCTTGTCGTGATAACGGGAAACGTGAGCGTCGATATGCTCGGCCACGACGGTTTTCAGGAAGTCGACACGACGGGCATCACGATGCCGATCACAAAATATAACTACATCGTCAAGGACGTGAAAGACCTGTCTTTCGCCGTTTCGGAAGCGTTTTACGTCGCGACGAGTGGCAGAAAAGGTCCCGTCCTTATCGATATTCCCGCAAACGTTTTCGACGAAACCTGCGATTACGTCCCCGCAAAAATGTCAGAAAAACCCGCAGACCTTGTCGATATGACGGAAGTTGCCGACGCGGCAAAAATCATCAACGAGTCGACGCGTCCTTTGATTTACGCCGGCGGCGGAGTCATTGCAAGCGGCACGAAAAATCTCGTTACGAAGTTATCCCGCATTCTCAAAGCGCCCATAGGCGTTTCGATGCGCGGCGTCGGTGTGACGGACTTTGACAACGAATATTTCATCGGCGTTTCGACCGCAAGAAATACCCTTGCGAAAGCCGCCTTAAAAGACGCCGACCTTCTTATTTCCGTCGGCGCAAGGTTTTCAAGCAAGGCAACGGAAAAAACTTTTTACAACAAAAAGCTGAAACTTCTTCACCTTGATATCGACGCTGCCGAAATCGACAAAAACCACCAGTCGGACGCAAGGATCGTCGGCGATCTTTCAAATACGCTTCCCTTGCTTTTAAGCCGCGTAATTGAAAAAGATCACGCCTGGTTCAACGCGCAACCCGACAAAAACGAAAGATTATCAACGGTTCAGTGTATGATAAACTGCCTTTGTCGTCATTTCGGGCGCGACGCATACGTTACGACCGACGTCGGACAACACCAACTTTACGTCACGAATTATTACGACTTTTCGTTGGGCGGCAGGCTTATCACAAGCGCGGGACTTGGCGCAATGGGTTTTGGCATAGGCGCGGCGGCAGGCACCGCTTTCGCAACCGGCAAGCGCGTTTTGTACGTGACGGGCGACGGCTCGTTCAACATGAGTTTCAACGAACTTATCACAATCAGGCGTTATTCTTTGCCCGTCGTGACGGTGATTTTCGACAATTCGTCGCTTGGTATGATTTATGAAATTCAGAAGAAGAAATACGGCGGCAACGTCGTCGACAGCGTATTACCAGGCGGCGTCGATTACGTGCGCCTTGCAAACTCTTTCGGCATACCCGCATACCGCGCGGAAACCGTTCGGGAACTTGACGGCATACTTTCTTCAATCGACTTAAACTCCCCTGCCGTCATCGACCTGAAACTTAAAAAGCAGGAAAATATATTGTGAGGTTTTTATGCAAGACAACATGCACAGATTATCCGTACTCGTATTAAACCGCCCCGGCGTTCTTACCCGCATCTCGGGACTTTTCGCGCGGCGCGGCTACAACATCGACAGCCTTACCGTCTGCGCGACCGAAAACGACGATTATTCCCGTATGACGGTCACGGTGCGCGGCAACGATAAAATCATAAAACAAATTCAGGCGCAGCTTCAAAAGCAGGTCGACGTCGTGCAAATCGCCGATCTCGACCGCGACGACTGCGTTTTCCGCGAGTTGCTTTTAATCAAAATCAGATGCGCGGCAAGTCAGCGCAGCGAAATCGTGGATATCTGCACAATTTTCAAGGCGAAGCCCATCGACGTTTCGTCCGACGACACGATGATTATCGAACTTACCGGCGAAACAAGCAAAATCGACGCCCTTATCGACGTGCTGAAACCTTACGGCGTACTGGAAATGGCGCGCTCCGGCGGCTCGGCACTCGGACGCGGCGGAAAAACGTTGAGAACGAATGAGAACGATTAAACTTCTGGACACAACTTTAAGAGACGGCGAGCAATCCCCCGGATGCAGTATGCACATCAACGAGAAAATCGCCGTGGCGGACGCGCTGCAACGCCTGAACGTCGATATTATCGAGGCAGGCTATCCCGCCGCGAGCGAAGGCGACTTCGAAGCGGTCAGACAAATCGCAAAACGCATAAGAACCGCCGAAATCACCGGGCTTGCAAGGTGCAAACAACACGATATCGACGTGCTGTGGGACGCGCTGAAAGAAGCCGAAAACCCGAGGCTGCATCTGTTCATCGCAACCTCGCCGATTCATCTTGCCTACAAATACAAAATCACGCCCGACGCCGCAATCGACACGCTGACCGACGCCATTCGTTACGCAAAAAAGTATACCGACAACGTGCAGTTTTCGTTTGAAGACGCGTCGCGTACTCCCCTCGATTATCTTGTGAAAGTTACGCGGCTTGCGGTCGACGCCGGCGTTTCGACGATAAATATCCCCGACACCGTCGGATATTCCACCCCCGACGAAATGGCAAACATCGTAAAAACGCTTCTTTCGGAAGTTGACGGACTTTGCGACATTAACCTGTCCGTCCACTGCCACGACGATCTGGGACTTGCCGTCGCAAACTCGCTTTCCGCCGTGAAAGCGGGCGCAAATCAGATCGAAGGCACGGTTCTGGGCATCGGGGAACGCGCAGGCAACGCCGACCTTGAAGAAATCATAATGGCATTGAAAACCCGCGGCGACTATTTCGACGCGACGACTCGCGCGGACAGCCGCGAAATTTACCGCACCTGCACGCTTTTGTCAAGCGTAGTCGGTCTGAAAATCCCCATGAACAAGGCAATCGTCGGCAGAAACGCTTTCGCGCACGAGGCGGGCATACATCAGCACGGCGTAATGCAGGCGCGCGAAACCTACGAAATTATGAATCCGCACGACGTGGGCATCGTCGACAACAAAATCCTTATCGGAAAACACAGCGGAAAACACGCTTTTCAACAATTTCTATCCGATATGGGATATACCTTTTCTCCCGACAAAATCGACGAACTTTTTGAAAAATTCAAGGCTCTTGCGGACAGGAAAAAGACGATATCCCGCCGCGACGTCGAGGCACTTTTGCCGCACGGCGACAAATTAAGCGCGCTCGTGCCGAAAAAATACGCCCTCGAAGCGTACGATATTTCGTCCTATAAAAACAGCGCGTTTTCGGAAATCACCTTAAAAACCGACGACGGCACCGTTACCGAAAAGGAATCGGGCGACGGTCCTGTCGACGCAAGTTTCAAAGCAATCAACAATATCGTCGGCAAAGACTTCGTACTCAGCGACTTTTCGCTGCACTCCGTCACGGAAGGCGAGGACGCTCTGGGCGAAGCAATCGTAAAACTTGACCTTGACGGGCGTACCGTAAGCGGTCGCGGCGTTTCGACCGACGTGCTGGAAGCGGCAATCATCGCTTACGTCAACGCAGTCAATAAATTACTTAACGACAAATGAAAATCGAGGTTCTTGACACAACTTTAAGGGACGGCGCGCAAGCCGAAGGCGTTACTTTGTCGATTGACGACAAGGCGGAATGCATACGCCTTTTTGACGACCTGAAAATCGATTATATCGAGGCAGGCACTCCTTTCGCCAACCCTAAAGACAAAAAACTTTTGTGCGACGACGACGTGAAAACGATAAATTCTCACCTTGTCGCTTTCGGCTCAACCCGACACAAAAACAACTTAACCGACGAAGACAGCGCGTTAAACATGCTTTCTTTGTCAAAAACGCAATTCGTTTCCGTCGTCGGAAAAAGCAGCGTTACGCAAGCCGAAAAGGTTTTGCAGGTGTCGGCGCAGGATAATCTCAAGATGATTTACGACAGCATTCGTTTTCTTTGCGACCGCAACAAAACGGTGTTTTTCGACGCGGAACATTTCTTTGACGGATACAAGGAAAACCCCGATTACGCGCTCGATACACTTCGTACCGCAAAAAACGCCGGCGCGAAACTTCTTGTCCTTTGCGATACTAACGGCGCTTCCCTTCCCGAAGAAATTTCGGCAATCGTAAAAACCGTCGTAAAAACTTTCAAGCGCGCGAAAATCGGCATACACTGCCACGACGATCTGGGGCTTGCCGTTGCAAACACTATTGCGGCGGTCGATGCGGGCGCGACTCATATTCAGGGCACTTTTCTGGGATTCGGCGAAAGATGCGGAAACTGCAATCTCGTCACCGCGATACTCGATTTGCAACTCAAAAAAGGATACGATATCCTGCCCGAAGATTCCATCAGAAAATTCACCGACACGGCGCGGCGCATTGCGGAAATCACAAACGTACGCCTGCCCAAAAACACGCCCTACGTCGGCAAAGCCGCATTCATGCACAAAGGCGGTATGCACGGCGACGGCGTGATGAAATATTCCCCCGCTTTTGAACATATCGACCCGTCTGTTGTCGGCAACGAAAGAAGTTTCCCGATAAGCGAGGTCGCGGGGCGCGCGATATTTCTGAAAAAAGCGCAGGACGTTCTTCCGGGCGTCCCCCTCGATAAAGAACAATCCGACGCCCTTCTCAAAAAACTGAAAGAAATGGAAATGCAGGGTTATCAGTTTGAAGGCGCAGACGCAAGTTTCAACCTTTTCGTGAAAAAGGCGATAAATCTTTTGCCCGAGTTTTTCCGCGCGGAAGAATATACGGTGAGCATTTGCGCGAAAGGCGACAAAAACGTGTCAAACGCAACCGTGTCCGTTACCGTCGGCGGCGAAAAACGACAAGAATCCGCCGAAGGATCCGACGGCCCGGTCGACGCCCTTGATATCGCCCTTCGCAAAGTGCTGTCAAAGTTTTATCCCGAAATCGACAACGTTACGCTGACCGACTACAAAGTGCGCGTTCTCAACAGCGAAGAAGCGACGAAAGCGACCGTCCGCGTACTTATCACGTCGTCCGACGGTTTCAGAAACTGGACGACAGTCGGCGTTTCGACAAACGTCATCGACGCGTCCTGGCACGCCCTTCTGGACGGCACGGAATATTATCTTTCCGACAAAAGAAAATGAGTATGTTTAACGTTGCGATCATAAACGGCGACGGATATTCAGAAATTCTGACCGCCGCGGCAAAAAGGGTTCTGACAGCCGTTTCCGAAAAGTTTGGTTTTTCTTTGAATTTTCACCCCGTCGACGCGCGCGCTTTTTTGGGAAAGTCCGAAAGCGAGATACTGAAAACCGACGAATACAAAGTTGTAAAATCGGCGGACGCGGCGATTGCCGGCGCGATATCATACGACTTCGCACGCTCCTCCGTTCACGACGACGTAATTACTTTAATTTGCAAAAACCTTGGTTTATTTGGGTGTTTCAGGTCGATAAAGTCCTTTTATAACACGATTAACTGTTCTGCACTGAACGACAAAGACGAAATATCGAACGTCGATTTTTTGATTGTGCACGATATCGCCGCAAAGCAGTTTGTTGAAAAAGGATACAAGACGGGAAAAGTCGGGCGCGAGGCTTACGACGTCGTAACTCTTCCCGAAATGTACGCGGAGCGTATCGGGCGAATCGCCTACGAACTTGCCGAAAAGCGCAAGAATCGTCTTGCTTCCGTTGACCTTGCGGACACGTTCAACACCGAGTTCTTGCGCCGCAAAATCACTCACGAAATCAACGAGGACTACCCTTTGGTAAACCTTACGTCTTATACCCTGGAAAGCGTGGTCGCGCCGCTTCTTTTCAGCCCATCTTCATTTGACGTAATCGTCGCAAACGAAAGCACTTCTGATACTTTGTTTTCTTTGGGCGCGGCGATTTCGGGCGGTTTCGGAAACCTTTGCGAAGGATATCTGGGCGACGCCGCAACGGGGCTTTATAAACCCGCAAAAGTCGCACGCTTCGACGTAAAAAATCCGCACGGCGTAAATCCCGCGGGAATAATCCTTGCAGCGGCCAAAATGCTTGAATATTCTTTTGATAAATCCTTGGCAAAAACCGCCGTCGAAAACGCCGTCGAAGAAGTAATAAGCCAAAACTTCGTCACCCCCGATATGAAAAACAAGCGCGACGAAACTCAAAAAGTGATTTCGACGGAAGAGTTTACCGACGAGATTATAAAACGCTTGTAAACGTCGTTTTTCAAACGATTTTTCAAATGTTTTGTCATTAAAAGCAAATAAAAAACGCACCGCCGAATATTGCGGTGCGCTTTGATTTTTATGGGATTATTTTGTCGTGTTTTTGCCGATTTTGTCAAAATTTTTATAAATTCGGCCGTGTAAACCTATCTTGGCATCTCCACAAGCCCGATTTTCTTTTTGACTTTTCTGAGCGTTTTTTCGGCAAGGTAGGACGATTTTTCCGCGCCCTGTTTCATAATCGCGTTCAGATAATCCTTGTTTTTCATAAGGTCGTGATATTTATCCTGAATCGGCGCGATTTTCGCGATTACCGCGTCGCCGACCGCCGTCTTGAACTCGGCGTACGACCTGCCCGAAAACTCCTGCTCGACCTCGCTTTGGGTTTTGTCGGTAAACACGCTGTAAATCGTGATAAGGTTGCTGATGCCGGGCTTTTCGGGCGACACGATAATTTCGTTGCCGCTGTCTGTGACGGCGCGCTTGAACTTTCTTGCGATCGTGTCCTTGTCGTCAAGCAGGAAAACTACGCCGTTCGTATTGTCGTCGGTTTTGCCCATTTTCGCGGTGGGATCCAAGAGGTTCTGGATTTTCGCGCCCGTCTTCGGGAAGTAGCAGTCAGGCACGACAAACGTGGGCGAGTACTTATTATTGAACCTTTCCGCAATCGTCCTTGCGATTTCGACGTGCTGTTTCTGATCCTTTCCGATGGGGACAAGGTCGGTCTGATACAACAAAATATCGGCAGCCATCAGCATGGGATACGCAAAAAGTCCGACGTTGACGTTGTCGGGATTTTTCAGTGACTTATCCTTAAACTGCGTCATACGGCTTGCCTCGCCGAACATTGTGTAGCAGTTGAGTATCCAGCCGAGTTCCGAGTGTTCGGGAACGTGGCTTTGCACCGCAAGCACGCACTTTTCGGGGTCGAGCCCGATTGCAAGGAACAACGCCATAAAGTCGTAAGTTCTTCTGCGAAGGTCGGCGGGCAGGTTCGACACCGTAAGGCTGTGCAAATCCGCCACCATATAAACGCAGTTGTATTCGTCCTGCATTTTCACCATATTTCTTAATGCGCCGATGTAGTTGCCGAGTTGTAAATCGCCGGTCGGTTTCAAAGCGCTATAAACAATTTTTTTGTTTTCTTCCATAATATTATTCCTTAAAAGCGTTCAATACCGCGTTATCGACGTCGTTTTTATCGACGACGGTATTAAACCTTACCTGTTTCGTGACGAGAGTGCTTATCGCGTCGGGGACTTTCACGCCCGATATGCGATGAAGTTTTTGTATTGCCGAAAACGCGTCGTCGCAATTTTCGTGAGAGATTGCGTCGTATACGTCCGCGGGGAATTTATACGGGCTTGCCGTCGCAACGACGACGGTGGGCGTTTCGTCGCCCGTTTTGGCGACGTAATTGTTATATACTGTAACGGCGACCGCCGTATGTGTGTCAAGGGGATAATCAAAACTGTCAAAGAAACAGTCAATCGCCATTTTTGTATCGTCTTCGTCCGCATATCCTCCGACAATGCCCGCTTTTTCAATCAAATCGTAAGGTATCTCGTACTTCCCGCACGTTGCAAGCGCGGTCATCTTTTCGTTGACGAAATCCGGGTTTTCACCCGACACGTCGTACAAGAACCTTTCGAGATTGCTGGATATCAATATATCCATACTTGGCGAGATGGTTTTGAAAAAGTCGCGGTTTCTGTCGTAAACGCCCGTTTCAAAGAAGTCGGCAAGCACGCGGTTTACGTTGCTGGCGCAAATAAGTTTTTTGACGGGAAGCCCCATTTTCTTTGCGTAATAGCCCGCAAGTATGTCGCCGAAATTGCCGCTTGGCACCGAAAAGTTGATTTCGTCGCCGACGTTAATATCGCCCTTTGCCAAAAGTTTTCCGTACGAATAAAAATAATAAACGATTTGCGGGACAAGTCGTCCCCAGTTGATGCTGTTTGCAGACGACAACACGAAGCCCTGTTCTTTCAACGCCGCAATCATTTTTTCGTCGCGGAAAATGCGTTTGACCGCGGCTTGTGCGTCGTCGAAATTGCCTTTTATTCCGAAAACCGCAACGTTTTCCCCTTCCTGCGTACGCATTTGCAGTTTTTGCATTTCGCTCACGCCGTCTTCGGGATAAAGCACGATGATATTCGTGCCTTCGACGTCCTTGAATCCTTCCAGCGCGGCTTTCCCGGTATCTCCGCTTGTCGCGACGAGAATAAGCACCTTTTCCTTGACGTCGTTTTTCTTGGCCGCCGCCGTAAGAAGGTGCGGCAAAAGCGTCAGCGCAACGTCCTTAAACGCAAGCGTCGGGCCGTGGAACAGTTCCAGTATATAAGTGGATTCGTCGATTTTTTTGACGGGACATACGTCGTCCGTCTCAAAGCGCGAATAAGCGGCCTTGCAAAAGCCGTTGATTTCGTCTTTTGAAAAGTCCAGAAAATCCGATAAAATTTTTGTTGCAAGGTCAACGTACGATAAATCTTTGAAAGCCTCGATATCGTTCAAGGAATATTTTGGAAAAGACGACGGAACATACAATCCGCCGTCTTTTGAAATTCCGTTTACGATTGCCTGACTTCCCGTGATGCGTACGCTGCCGTCGCGGGTACTTGTATAAAGCATTATAAATACTTCCTCAAAAAGTCGGGTAATTCATCCTCGTTTTTGCTGACGCACAAGACGAACTCAACGTCCTGACGTTCCGCAATAACTTCAAGTTCCGCATAGAAATCCTGCATTGCGTCGACGTCTTTTTTTGCGATGCGATGCGCGCCGTCGATGTAAATGGTTTTTATGTCGTGATTTCCTGCGATAAGTCCTTTGATAAAGCCGAGCAACGCTTCTTCGGTGAAAATATGATTATCTTCGGTATTGATGAAACGAATCTGATATTTGATATCGTACATATATCGGTTGGTATCGGTGATGAAAACGATATCGCCCGTCGTTGTGTCGATACTGGCGTTTGCCATGTCGATAATTCTTTTAGTCTTGCCCGAGCCTTTCGCGCCGTAAATCAAATGTATCAATATTGAATACCTCCGTTAATTACTGATTCTATTTTAACCCGTATGCGGATATTTTTCAAGTTATTTCAAAAAATTGTTGAAATAATATAAGAATTACAAAATTCCTTCGGCGTTGGATTCCAACGCTTTGTTTCTTGCGGCGATTTGCAACGCCTCGATCATCTCGTCCATATCGCCGTTTAAGAAGTTTGTGAGGGAATACAGCGTGAAACCTATGCGGTGGTCGGTGACGCGACCTTGCGGATAATTGTAGGTGCGGATTCTTTCGCTTCTGTCGCCCGTGCCGATTTGTGCCTTGCGTTTATCGGTGATTTCCTTATCGGCGATTTGCTGATAGTAGTCGTACAGGCGGGTTTTCAGGACTTTCATTGCTTTTTCGCGGTTTTTTATCTGGCTTCTTTCATCCTCACAGATGACGACCATACCCGTGGGAAGGTGCGTGATGCGGATTGCGGATTCCGTCTTATTGACGTGCTGACCGCCTGCGCCGCCCGAGCGGAAAGTGTCGATTTTCAGGTCCTTGTCCAGAATTTCGACTTCGACGTCGGCGGCTTCCGGGAGCACTGCAACCGTGACCGTCGAGGTATGCACACGACCTTGCGATTCGGTTTCCGGCACGCGCTGTACGCGGTGAACGCCGCTTTCGTATTTAAGTTTACTGTAAACGCCTTTCCCGGACACCATAAAAACGACTTCTTTTACGCCGCCGAGTTCGGTCATATTTGACGATATTTCCTCGACTTTCCAGCGTTTCGCGTCGGCGTAGTGCATATACATACGCATAAGTTCCGCGCCGAAAAGCGCGGCTTCGTCGCCGCCAGCGCCGCCGCGGATTTCGATGACGACGTTTTTGTCGTCGTTTGGATCTTTCGGGATAAGCAGGACTTTCAATTCCTCAGTGACGTTATCGAGCGCGGTTTTGAATGAATCGTATTCTTCTTTCGCAAGTTCGCGAATATCCGCGTCGTCGTCGCTCATCATCGCCTTGCAATCTTCAAAGTTTTTTTCGGCTTCTTTGTATTCGGCGTACTTATTGACGATTTCTTCGATATCGGCGCGTTCTTTCACAAGTTTTTTCCACTCGTTCTGATTTGCGATGACTTCGGGTTTGACGATTTCGTCGGTAAGAAACTCATATCTTTTTTTGGTTTCTTCGAGTTTATTGAACATAAATTACCTCTTTTTGAAAACCACGATTCTGTCGATGCCGTCGTAGTCTTTGATAAATTCGGAAAAATCGAGTTTTCCATCGGCGTACGCTTTCACGTCTTCGGCTTCGCCTATGCCGAGTTCCATCAAAAGTTCCCCGCCGTCTTTAAGGTGAGCCGCCGCGCCGTCGATTATGCGGCGATAAAAATCAAGCCCGTCCTTGCCGCCGTCAAGCGCGATAATCGGCTCGTACCCGCGGACTTCGACGTCAAGATTTTGGATGTCGTCCGTCTTTATATACGGCGGATTCGACGCTATTATATCGAATTCACCGTCGATGTTCTCAAATAAATCGCTTGTGATAAACTTCACGTCGACAAGATTTGCGACGCCGTTCGCTTTCGCCACGAAAATCGCGTTTTCGCTGACGTCGCTTGCGGTAACCGCCGCCGTCGGCTCGTGTTTTTTCACGCTTATCGCAATCGCGCCGCTGCCCGTGCATAAGTCGAGCACGCTTTTGTCTTTCGCGCGGTTTACCACCGCCTCCGCCAGAAGTTCGGTTTCGGGACGGGGGATAAGCACGTTTTCATTCACAAGAAGTTTCGCGTCGTAAAAATCGACGTGTCCGAACACGTATTGCAAGGGTTTGCCCGTCGCGCGTTCTTTCGCATACGCAAGCGCCCTTTCAAGCTGGCTTGTCTTAATTGTTTTGAGAAGCGGCAGTTCCGAGCGGTTTTTGCCGGTGACTTCCGTGAAAATCCAATCGACGTCGGACTTATCGAATTTGTCCGCAGGCAGAATCTTTTCCACCTGCTCGCGCGCGTCCTTATAAGGTTTTCCGATGTCGAAAGTGCGTTCGGGAATGGTTTCGTCGGCGTCCATTTCGTAAACGGTCTTGAAAGCGACGATCGCCACTTCCACCATATCGTCGTCGGGCTGACGGGTTGTGAGCCTTTGGAGTTGCAGCCCCGGCCAGCGGATAATGCGTACGACGATATTGTCGGACAACGCCAGAAGTTTCAGAATTTCATAGGAAATGCCCGCGACAAGCGGAATCATCACAATCCTTACCGCAAACTTGATGCCGGCATTGTTCGGCCAGCCGAAAACGTCCACTGTAAGCCAGCCCGCAAACGCCAGCACGATGATGCTGACAACCATGACAAGCACCATAAAAGTCGTGCCGCAACGCTTGTGAATCGTGGAATACTTCTGCACGTTTTCGACGGTAAGTTCTTCGTCGTGTTCAAAGGCGTTTATCGTCTTATGTTCCGCCCCGTGATACATGAACACGCGTTTCACGTCGGGCACGCAGGAACATATCGCGACGTACGCCACGAAGATGACAAGCCTTATCAACCCTTCGATAACGCTGAATACGACGTCGCGCACGCTGCCCAAAAGCGCATTGAGCGCGGGAACTTTGAAAAGTAATTCGGTAAGAAACTGCGGCAGGAACACGAAAAGACCTACGGCGCACGCCACCCCCAAAAGCACCGAAAACCATATCACGACCTTCATAATGTCGATATGCAGTTTTTCGGAGAGCCATTTGTCGAATTTCGAGGGTTCGATTTCTTCGCCGTAGACTTCGCTTGACCTTAAAAGCGTTTGTGTCCCGGTATAAAGCATCGTCGCAAAATTGATGATGCCGCGCAATACGGGAATACGATAGCAGATGTTTTTCTTTTCGACGGGGATAAGGCGCTTGCTTTCGACAACGATATCGCCGTCGGAATTTCTGACCGCGGTTGCCATACTGCATTTGCCGCGCATCATAACGCCTTCCATGACCGCCTGTCCGCCGATTTGGGTTTTTCTCATATCTTAAAATTTAAAAAATGCAGATTATCTTCTGACAATCTGCACAAAATGAATTAGTCAAGATTATAACGTTTCTTGAACTTATCTACACGTCCGCCCGTATCAACGAGTTTTTGTCTGCCCGTGAAATAGGGGTGGCACTTATTGCAAATATCAACCTTCATCGTATCGCCCTTCTTGGTCGTACCGGTTTTGAACGTTGCGCCGCAAGCGCAGGTTACCGTAACCTCGTGGTAATCGGGATGGATATTATCTTTCATATCTATACCTCCGTTTTATTTCCTTAAAAGAATGAATGCTTAATTATTATAAGTTCATAAACGCATTTAGTCAACGGTTTTTCACGTTTTTTTGCGTAAAATAAGTATTTTTTAATTTATACCTGCGGTTTACAAACAAATCTCGATATGATATAATGGCTTTGTTCATATTGTGGAGGAATTGTATGAAAGCGTGGCAAATCACAGCCAAAGAAGAAATCGCCCTTGTCGAGAAAAAGCAGGAAGCCGAGGCAACCGACGTCAAAGTCAGAATAAGCGAAGTTGCTTTGTCTTCAACCGACGTCGCGATTTTTGAGGGGAAAAAAGCTTCTTATCCGATTATTCCCGTGCGTTCCGCAATCGGTCTCGTGTCCGAGGCGCACGCAATGTCGGGCTTGAAAAAAGGCGAACGCGTGGTTTTGAGCCCTTACGTTCTCGACGATCCGTTTTACAAGAAAAAAGGCGCGCTCGTCCCCGACGTCAAGGTTATGGGGCTCGATATGGACGGCTTTTTGTGCGACTTCATCTCGATGCCGCCCGAAAACGTTTACCCCCTGCCCGAAGGCATTAAGGACAACGACGCCATTTTTACGGAACAAATCGCACTTGCGGTTAAATCCCTCGGCGCGCTCGAAACGGAACGCGGCGACTACGTGGCGATTCTCGGCGCAAACACGCTCGGCATCATCGCAGCGGAACTTTGCATTTATTACCAACTTGTGCCGATCGTCATCGACGTGGACGAAACGAAATTGTCCCTTGCCGAAAATCACGGCATTTATTACACCATAAACCCGTCCAAAGCGGACGTCCGCCAGCGTATTATCGAAATCACAGGCGGCAAACTTGCGGAATTCACCTTGTACGAACCCCGCTCCAACATGCTCCCCAACTACATTCCCAGCATCACGCAGGAAGGCGGCACGGTCGCGGTCATCGGCTACAATTACTTTCTGAGCAACCTGCAACTGAACCTCGGCGACGTGCTGGAAAAACAACTCAACGTCACCGCCGTCAAAAACGGCTATGGGGAATTCAATACGGCAATAAACCTGCTTGCAAACAAGGTCATAAATACCGAAGGTTTTATCGACTCCGTGATAAAATTCGACGACATCGGTCGCGAACTTCCGCGCATTTCCGAGGACAAATACGCCTACGGCAAAGTCGTCGTCGACTGCATGTAACCGTCGAAAACTATTGAAAAAACATCTCTTTTTTTGAGTTCGATTTTTTGTCGAACTCTTTCTTTTTTGCCAACAAACGACACCCTTCTTAACATATTATAAAACATTCAAATATGTTAATATCGTTCGTTAATTGATATATTTCGTAATGTTAAACTCCTGTTTATGCTTTTATTAGCAAATATTACACGACATGCTATATTTCACATTTTTCGGCGATTGTTTTTTTAATAATAACTCTGAATTTGAGCATTCCACGGACTTATATGCAAAATTCAAATAATAAAAAAACACCACGGAAAGTCTTTTTTCTTGCTTGACTTCCGTGATGTTTTTTGAAATATTGTAAATGTTTTTTTCGGCTATCCGAAAAATCCGAACAATGCCATAACAAGGCACACTATCCCGACAAGGAATATGACAACCGGCAAGAATAACGTGAAAAACGCCGATAAAAACAACGCCACGATATCTTTCTTGTCCAGCTTAATCTTTTCCTCGTCTTTGAGTTGTTTATCGTCGTCGGGCTGGTTTTTCAGCCTCGTCATCAACTCAAAGAAGCCCTCTCTGTGGGGACGTTCGTCTTTTGGCAGTCGCTTCATATCAGTCCATGGATTTCTTTGCAATATCTTCTGCGATTATTGCATCCGTTTCGTTTTGATCGGCTTCCGCATTTATTTGTTCTTCCACGACGTCTGCGGGCAAACTTTCTTCGCCCTCTTCACTTTTGACTTCCTGTCTCTTTGCGGTTTTTTTGACCATTTTAGGCATTTCGAATAAATAGTTACCCTCTTCGTCCAACTTCTTTTCCAACTTATGGCAGGCTACGAAATGCCCCGGTTCAACTTCCACAAGGGGAGGAGGAACTCTGTTGCATTTATCACACGCCATATAACATCTGGTGTGGAATTTGCATCCTGACGGGGGCTTAATGGGGCTCGGAATGCTGCCTTCCAACAAAATGCGCTCTTTTTCCAAACTCTCGATATCAGTCGTAGGAATGGAGCTTAACAGCGCGATTGTGTAGGGATGGCGAGGATCTTTGAAGATTGTTTCCGCATCCGCAAGTTCGACAACGTTGCCAAGATACATAACGCAGATACGGTCGCTGATATATCTGACGACGGACAAATCGTGAGATATAAACAAATAAGTCAATCCTTCTTTCTCTTTCAGTTCTTCAAGTAGGTTGATGATTTGCGATTGAATGGACACGTCAAGCGCGGAAACACATTCGTCACATACGACAAACTTCGGCTTGACCGCTAACGCACGCGCTATGCAAATACGTTGTCTTTGTCCGCCCGAAAATTGATGAGGATATCTGTGCAACATATAGTCCTGCAAACCACATTTTGACATTGTTTGCAAGATGTATTCTTTCATCGCCTTGCTTCCGTGGCGGAAGAAATTGTGCGTCGTAAGACCTTCCTCGATAATCTGACCGACCGTCATACGAGGATTTAAACTCGAATACGGATCCTGGAAAATGATTTGCAGATCATGCCTGAGCGGTCTGATTTCTTTGTATTTGAGGCGCTCCAGATCAACGCCGTTGTCGAGCATTGCTTCATACTTTTGGAATTCTTCGTTGTCGCTGTATCTGGCTTTTATTTCGTCAAGTTCGCCGCACAACTTATTGAATCTTTCGTCCTCGACAACTATCGCTTTTTCGGTGGTTTCATGCATCGTGCGTATGCGTTCGATTCTTTTATTATAGAATGTTCTTCTTGCATCGGACAAACCTTCTTCCTGCACTTTGCCTTCGAGATATTCGAGTTGCACTTTTTGCGTGTCGAATTTTCTCTTCAACTTCACATCTTTAATATTGCACTTGTAAATTTCAAGGTTCTTTCGCAAACCATCCTGGTCTCTGACAGCAAAGAACCCGCCTACGATTTTAACGATGTGTTGAAGTTCGGTTTGTGCGTTTGCCTCCGCCAAATTCCTGTTTTGAAGCAAAAAGAAATCCGCTTGTTCCTCGCCGACAGCCGCCACCTCTTGTTCGAGTTTTTCGGCCTTAGCGCGCAATTTCTCATACTTTTTCAAATGGCGGTCGAAATGGACAATTGTCTCCCTGATGTATGCAGGTGCGACTTCTGCGATGCTTCTGCCATAATAGATAGATTCGCCTGCGGTTTGAGGATAAAGTTGAAGCAATACTCTGCCGAGCGTCGATTTTCCGCAACCCGACTCGCCGACGACGCCGATAGTTTCGCCCTCGTAAATATCAAGGGATATATCTTCGTTGGCTTTAACGTACAATTGTTCCTTTTGGAAAATTGAAGATTTCGCAATCGGGAAGTACTTTTTAAGGTTATTTATACTCAACAACTTCTTTGAGGTGTTCATCACTTCTTCTAACCTCCTTTTCGGGATAGAAACATCTGATTTTTTGTCCCGAGGCGACTTCAATGAGTTCGGGTTCTTCGTCGATGCATTTTTGAGTGCAGTACTTGCACCTGGGGGCGAACTTACAACCTTTGGGGAGCGCGAGCGGGTGAGGCACGGCGCCGGGTATGGGTTCGAGTTTGCCCTTATCCCCCTCGATACGAGGGATAGAATTCATAAGGCCTTCGGTATAAGGATGACTTTGGCGGCAATCGGTGAAGATGACCGACGCGGGCGCCTGTTCCACGACCTGACCGCAGTACATAACGACGACGTCGTCCGCCATCTCGTTAATAACGCCGAGGTCATGGGTAATAAAGATAATAGCGGTGCCGTTATCGCGTTGCAACTGATTCATCAGATGCAGGATTTGCGCCTGAATTGTGACGTCGAGCGCGGTAGTCGGCTCGTCCGCAATCAGGATTTTGGGCTTGCAAGCAAGCGCCATAGCGATCATAACGCGCTGACGCATACCGCCGGAGAGCTGATGCGGATACTGTTTCAAAACCGCCGCAGGGTTGGGAATCTGGACGGCGTCAAGCATTTCAAGCGCTTTCTTTTCGGCCTCTTTCTTCTTCATTCCCTGGTGGATGATAAACGGCTCGCTGAGCTGGCGTTTAACGTTAAATACGGGGTTAAGGCTGGTCATCGGCTCCTGGAAGATAACGGAAATCTTGTTGCCTCTGATCTTGCACATTTCGTTGACGGAAACTTTGGTAATATCCTGCCCGTCGAACAAAATCTCGCCGCTTTCGATCCAGCCGTTCTCGTCGAGCAAGCGCAATATACTCATTGCCTCGACGCTTTTCCCGCTTCCTGATTCGCCGACGATGCCGATAGTGCGACCTGCTTCCACCGAATACGAAACTCCGTTGACGGCTTTGACGATGCCCTTCTTTGTACGGAAGTAAGTATGCAAGTCTTTAACTTCTAATAATGCCATGTTCCTTACCTCCTTTACTTATCAATATTCGATTTCGGATCCATTACGTCTCGCAATGTATCGCCGATGATGTTTATGCAAATAGTTGACGTCGCCAACAGCAATGCCGGGAACAACCATTGCCACCAGTAGTTTGAAATACGCGTGATATCTTTACACATATCCAGCATATTACCCCAAGTAGGACTCGGTTGTTGAACGCCGAAGCCGAGGTATGACAACGAAGATTCGGTAAGCAAGCAACCCGCAAAGTCCAACGTCAGTGAAACCAGGATAACGCTGATTACGTTTGGTAAGATATGCTTGAACGCAATTCTTCCTTCCCTGACGCCCATTGCCTTTGCCGCAGTGACAAATTCCTTTTCTCTTTCTGCCAAAACTTGTCCCCTGACAAGACGAGCAAGTCCGGGCCAGGTCAACACGCCCAAAATAACCATGATCAGCACGATTTTTTGGTTGTTTGTAATATCCATTTTCAACATAACCGACGACAGAATCATTGCAAACGGCAAAAACGGTATTGCAGATACAATCTCGCACACGCGCATTAAGAACATATCAACCCAACCTCCGAAATATCCGGAGATAATACCGATAACAATACCGATAACGGTACTTATCAACACCGCAACTGCTCCGACCGTCATCGTCATTTTGCCACCGCTAATCGAACGCTGCAAAATACTTCTGCCCGACGCATCGGTTCCAAACAAATATCCTTTCCATCCCCACTTGCCAAGTACTTTGCCATCTTTTACCGCATACGAAGCAAATGCTCCCGCATAAATGGTATCCGTGCCTTGCAGTTTTGAAGCTTTTGGCATTTTCGTTTGATTTAAAACGTCGCTGCCCCATGTATAAATGTTACCGGCATCGGTCAACGCAACAAAGTGTCTTTGACCACTGACAAGTTGTGTGATTTTTTCACCGTCAGGAATGCCCGTTGTATACGTTTTTTCGTCAACGGTGCCGCCAAAACCAATCGTGCCATCCGACAAGACTAGAGCCACACAACTTTGGTTCGCCGCCAAATCTACTATTTTTCTTCCTCTTGTGAACGCGTCAAGGTCTTTTTTTGTTCCGTCCGGTAAGTAAACCTTCTTAAATACGTTTTTGTCACCGGTTGAAACGGTTCCGTCTTTCAACAAAGCAACCGCATACGACTGTTCAAAAACTAATTTTTCAACGTTTGTAAGTGCCGCAATACTTTCAAAATTTAACAATGAAGCCTTTGCGCCCCACATATAAACTTTTCCGTCTTTCATAACCAGTGCCGTTACAAAATGTCCGACTACAAGTTGAGAAACTTCATTGATATTTACGCCGTCACGGATTTCCGCCGGCATCTCATAATATAACTCGGTTGTTTCGTATTTACCAAGTTGTCCGACGTCGTCTTTGCCCCAACAATAAATCTTGCCGTCCGAGCCGATTGCCACCACGTGATCCTCGCCTGCACCGACAAACTTAATATCTGCATTTTTAACTTCGTCGGGGATTTTCCCAACGTCGATACCGCTTGCGCCGATATCCGTGTTACCCCAGACATAAACTTTGCCGCTGTTGGATAATCCCGCGGAAAAAGCATCCCATGTGGAAATATATTTTACATCTGATGCAAGTTCTTTTGGGATTTTAAGATATTTAAATCCCGGTTTTTGATTAAGATGGAAAAACTCGCTGTACGTATCCGAGTACTTCGGCATGCACAGTGGTCCGATAAACGCCAGTCCAAACATCAAAATCAGGATGACAAGAGCAGTTACCGCCAGTCTTTTTCCAAAGAAGTTTTTGAAAACTTGTCTGAACGGACTGACAATTTCTTCGACATTGTTGTCATCTTGTTTCTTGTTTTTTCTGCGTTTATTTCTTTTTTTATTGGTTTTATCGCCAATATCCGTTGCTTCATCTGCATTTACAGCATTATCACAAACGGTATCATTATACGATTTATCATCAACATCGCACAAAACCTGACCATCGACTCGATCAAGGTTTGACGCCGAATTATTTTCCTGTTCAGCAAGTGCTTGCTTTCGTCTTTTTGATTCCTCTCTCGCTAAAACGGCGGATGGTCCCATGAAAGCACGGTATAGCCATCTACCAACCGTTTTGACAATATTGACAATGCCTTTGCCGAGTTTTACAAAAAAGGCTTTGACCTTTGAAGCGGAATTATCGTTTTTTAATTCTTTTTTCATATTGTGGTCTCCTATTTTGAAACTCTGATGCGCGGATCAATGATGCCATACGCAAGGTCGATAATCATATTACCCAAAAGAGCAATTAAAACGTAAAACATTTGCAAACACAAAACGACCTCATAGTCGCCTGTTTTAAGCGACGAGATCAGCAGTTTTCCCACGCCGTTTAAGCCAAAAATCGATTCAACCATCAACGAGCCTGAGAATATACCCAAAAACCAACCGATAACAAGTGTTACGATCGGTATCAACGCATTTCTGAATGCATGTGAAAAGATAACCGTCCTTTCTTTCAGACCTTTTGCCCTTGCCGTCCTGATACAGTCCATGCTGAGCGCCTCGATCATAGACGCACGAACGTATCTGGTCATTCCGCCAAGCGAGCAGAACGTCATAACGATAAGCGGAAGCGCCATATAATATAGCCAATCATTAAACGCTTTGATTCCGGTATATTTTTCACCGGCGGTCCCCATGCCGCTTGCGGGGAACCAGTGTAGGGTGCCTGAAAACACCCAAATAAATAATATTGCGGTTATAAACACCGGTATACTATACCCGATAATAGTAAAGATTTGTGTTCCGTTGTCAAAAACACTTCCTCGTTTAACCGCGCATGCAATCCCCAAAGGGATAGTAATAGCAAGTGCAACCACCGTGGCAATCAAGTTGATTCGCACCGTATTACGCATAGGCGTTGAAATAACTTCGGTAACGTCCTTTGCATAAGTTATACTATAGCCCATATATCCTTGAAGAATGCCCTTTTTCTCGCCGTTATAATATGGTTTTACACCAACCCATCGCAAATAACGATCCATCGTCGAACCGTCAGTTCCGTATAGGCGCTGATATTTAAGATATACGGTGTCATAGTCAAGTTTCACGGTTTTATTGTTTGCGACCTCTGCACGCGCTGCATTTGCCGCACGATCGTACGGTATCAAGTTGTACAAAAAAAACATGATCATCGACAAAATGACCAACACCAATATCATGTAAAGAATACGTCTTACAACATATTTTACCATTGTTTACTCCATTTGCTCATTTACACGACTTTAGGGGAGCAGTTACGCTCCCCCTTTGTCGCGATGATTTTAACTAATTTTCAAATCAATTACAGATTATTTGGAAATATAGTAATAGTCGGCTGCATCCTTGATGTACCACTGAGAGTTGTTCTCAAATAAATTCGGCTCAATGCTGCAATTGAACGAATAATCGTATGCGGCAGAGTTATAACCGGTTGCAAAGTTGAATGCATTGTAAGTTGCAACACCGTTGTAGCCATATCCTTCATATTGATAGAGCTCACCAAGCATCGGCGTAAAGTCACCGAGTTTGTATTGAACTGCCATGCCGATTTGTTGCAGCGCAGATGACGTTGCCCAGCTCGAAATAAGCTGATCGGTAAACGGGTTGGGCGTGGTGCCGAACCAGTTGATAACCAAAGGCATATAATATGCGCCGCCAAGTTTGTAGGTCTTGTATTTGCCGTCTTGAGAAGCAAAATGCAAGTTGTTGTAAGTAAGTTCGGCGCCGCTTAATTTCTTGTAACGAATGCCGTCGCCAGCTTTATATTTTTCGCCTTTGTAGTTGTACGTCCAGCCGCCGTCTTCCAGCACTTCGATTGCAGAGTCCACCGACGCAGTGTAAACGTCAAGTTTCATTCCTTCTTTTACGGCTTCTTTGTACATCCATGCACCGGTGTAGTACGGACCGTCGACGACACCGCCGTAACCGCCGTTAAATTGTTTTGCAAATGCAGGACGATCGATTGAATATGCGATTGCTTGTCTGACTTCTTGGAACATAACGGGACCAAAGTCGGAACGGAATCCGATTTTGCCGTAACCCGCACGAGCATAGTCGACAGAAGCAAAACTATCGGGGTTATCTCTGACAAGTTTCAATGCAGCATCGGTATCGGTACCTCCGGTGATGCCTGCAACAACGTTGACTTGTCCTTGTTCTAATTGCGTAAGTTGAGTTTCAGAAACTATTTGAACGTACACAATCTTATCAAATCCGCCTTTTTGGTTTTCGAAGTTGCCCTTGTATTGATCGTTGCGAACAAGTGTGCATTCTTTTTTTGCTTTGTCGTAACTATCAATCTTGTATGCGCCGGTGAACGGGATTTTGGCTTCATCTGCTTGATTGGTGTTTGTTGCGGATTTTCTGATATAAGATGCAAACGTATATGACGTTACTTCGCCTTCGGTCTTGGTGTTATAGAATTTGTCTGCTGCATTTTCTGCTTGGACAATATAGCAACCGTCGCCATCGTCTTTGACGTCATTATTGCCCATATACATAGCCTTCGCCGTCGGAGAAAGACCTGCGAGTGTGATGCCATAGAAGTACGTTGCGTAATCTTCGGTTGCAGTCAGAGAATAGGTATATTCATCAATAAGACGAACGCCTTTGAACTTTTTGGAAATCGTATAATCAACGTCGGTGGTATCATTGCCGTCTTTGTCTTTCTTGTAAATAATTTTGCCGTCGTTTGTTCCGTCAAATTGCGAATATTCTTTATATCCAACGTAAGCCTGTCCTGCAGTATTGCTTCCGCCACCTTCTTTCGTTGCGGTGATCGGAGTGCTGAACGCCATCAAATAGTAGAGGAAGTTCTTTGCAGTGATGGGAGTACCGTCGGAGAATTTAAGGTCATTCTTAATCTTAACGGTGAACGTACGAGTACCGTCTTCGTTTACTTTATCTTCGTGACTTTCTACAACGGTGCTATCATATTGATAATCGCCAACTTTGTTTGCGACAACCGTGGAATAACCGTTGATCAAACCATCGATATCTAAATCGGAAGCCGCAGGGCTGCTTACGCCAAACGTTGAATGACGAAGGTTGCCCGAAAGTTCCGTCGTATTACCGATAATGATCTTTTTGTCTGCGTTGCCTGCGGTAGGTTTCCAATCAATAAGCGCATTTGCTACGCTCCAATACGGGTTGGTCGGATTTGCCTTAACAGACTCTTTGTCAATTACTCGAGCGTCAAACACATCATAATATTGGTTGCTGTAAAGGGGCACTTCCGGCAACAAATAGTTCCAGCGTTGAATGAACGCTTTCCACCATTTTACGTATTCGCCTTCGTTTTTGGATTTGTATACCATTGCCATCGACAAAAAGTCAAGTCCAAGTTCATACTCTTTGCCATCACTAAACGTTTGGTATGCCAAACCATTACTCTTAAACGTAAGTTTAGATGCGTCGGCTTCATTGCCAAATTGATCATACAATGTTTTATAATCAACGCCGTATGTCAAATCCTGAACAATATCATTGTCATCAATGGCTTCGTACGGGATCTTTTTTTCTTTTTTGCACGCGGTAAGAACACCGATTGCAAGAACAAGAACTAAAATCACAGCCAATGCAACAACTAATTTTCTTTGCTTCATGTTTTTTACCTCCTAAAAAATATCTTTGGAAATTTTGCCAACATTGTTGGTGTCTGCCTTTTCATTTTTGCCGGATACTTATGTGTTGACTGCGTTTCTCGTCCGTCTCGTCTGCGTTTTTTTGCGGACTTTATCAAAGTATTCTGACAAATTATGATGTTTCTATTATAAAGGTACTTAGCCAATCTGTAAACAATTTTTAATTATTTTTTATTTATTTTTTTGTTTTTTATGCAAATGTATATATTTTTACTCACTTTTGTTTAAGAGTTTTATGCGGTTTTTTTGCATTTTCCGCGCGTTTTTCGCCGTTTCCTGCGCTACTATATTGCGCTACTATATATAGATAAATTCATTGTTATTTAAGATGTTACATCTTATATGTTGTTATATGTTGCTTTGTTTCAACACAATAAACTGATACAGCAGAAAACCCGCTTTTATCTTCTTTTTCTTTCTCGTTGTTCACCTTGTTGTTTTATGCAGTTTTTATGCATAATGTCAATATTTATGCAGTTTACTCTCAATTTCTTCTCTTCCCGCAAAAAAGCCTTGGATATTTTTCGCGTTCGTTCAATTTCCAAGGCTTTACTATTTATTGTGTTCACTCGCTTCTTCTTTCGGCTTAATTCTGTTTTTTCTTTTGGAAACCTATTGCTCTTTCATAAGGTCGGCGATGATGTCGACGTCGCCGGCACCCAGAATCATTATTACGTCGCCGGCTCTTGCCGTTTCCTTGATTTTTTTCGCCGCCGTCACGAAATCTTTCACGTATTCGGCGGGGCGCACGTTTTCGTCGACGTATCTGAACAAATCGAAAGACGTTTTCCCGTCCGATTCCTTTTCGCGCGCGGGATAGGTCGGGACGAACCATACTTCGTCGGCAGCGTTGAACGATAATGCGAATTCCTGAAAATACTTTGCCGTGCGACTGAAAGTGTGCGGCTGGAAAATCACGAAAAGCCTGTTCTTCGCAACGGGTTTAATCGCGCTTATCGACGCCGTTATTTCCGACGGGTGATGAGCGTAATCGACGTACACGTCCGCGCCGTTTACTTCCCCCGTTTTTTCAAGGCGGCGTTTAACTCCCTTGAAGTTTTCAAGGGCTTCCTTCATTACGTTTTTGTCAATCGAAAGCGCGTCGCAAACGGCAACCGCGGCAAGGACGTTTTTCACGTTGTGTCGCCCTAAAAGCGCGGGGCGGACTCGCATATAGTATTCTCGGTTTCTCAGGATATCATATTCACATATTCCCCCGTGCGAATATATGTTTTCCACCTGCCATTTCGCGTCCGCGCCGCCAAAGTTTTCAATATGCACATTTTCGCATATATGCAAATCACAGTACTTTACGTTTGAGTTTTTGATTATTAAGCCGTTATTCGGCACGTTTCGTGCTAACTCGGCAAAAAGCGACAATGCGTCCGACAACGTGTTTATGCAGTCCGGGTGGTCGCACTCCACGTTAAGAATCGCAAGGATATCGGGGTGCAGCGACAGGAAATGTCCCTTGTATTCGCACGCTTCCGTCACAAGAATTTCGTCGCCGGTTCTTACGAAATTTCCGCCCAAATCGTTTGAAAATCCGCCTATGTGCGCGGTGAATTTTTTGCCCGAATTTTTTAAAATTGCGGCGATTAAGGACGTTACCGTGGTCTTGCCGTGAGTGCCGGAAACGGCAATGACTTTTTTGAAATTTTCGCTGAGAAGCCCCAGAAAATCATGCCTCTCGACAACCGTTTTTTTGAGCGTTCGCGCGCGGGAAAGTTCGGGATTTTCATCGCCCACCGCCGACGTGTAAACGACGATATCGACGCCCGAAATTCTCTTTTCGTCCGAACCAACGTAAACGTCAAAGCCGTCTTCGATAAGTCCCGAAAGTGTTTTGGAATACGCCCCGTCGCTTCCCGAAACTTCCGCCCCGTACGACTTCGCCCACCTTATGAGCGCGCTCATCGACGCGCCCCCGACGCCTATAAAATGCACTTTTTTTCCGCTTAAAAAAATCATACGGCATTATATGATTGCCGCCGATTTTTTGACAATAACGAGAAAAAATACAAAAAAGTATTGCATTATTGAGAAAAACCTTGTAAAATTATCTTAAATTATATGTTGCGGAGGGACAAACATGAACATATCAGACATACGAATCAGGCTTATAAAACGCGACGAAACCAAGTTCCGCGCGGTCGCCTCGATAATTATCGACGACTGTTTTGTGATTCACGACATCAAAATTATCGAAGGTAACGACGGCAACTTCATTGCGATGCCGTCCAGAAAAACGCCCGACGGCGAATATAAGGATATCGCGCACCCCATCAACACCGAAACGCGCGAACTTATCAAAACCCGCGTTCTGGAAGCGTACGAAAAGGCGCTACGCGAAGACGAAAACAACGCGTGATCTTGTGAGCAAATAATTAAGGACAGACGAAAGTCTGCCCTTTTTATTTATGCCGATATGTGCATATTTCTAATGTTTGATGATTTCGCGGATTTCTTTGTAGAATTTTTTGTTGGCGTCGTAAAGTTTGCGATAGACTCGGTCGTAAAGTTTGCGATAAATCTCGTGATTTTCCTTGTTCGGCACGTACTCGTAAGTGATGTGCGACATACTCTTCACCGCGTCCGAAAGCTGTTTATATTCCCCGACCCCGGTAAACGACGCCATCGCCGCGCCGAGAGCAGACGTTTCGTACGTCTGAATTTTTTGCACTTTGCAACCGAACAAGTCGGCGGTAATCTGGCACACTTCTTCCGAATTCGCGCCGCCGCCCGACACCATAATGCGTTTTATATCGTAGCCCGCGCGTTTTTCCATTGATTTAAGCGCGTCGTACAGCGCAAATCCGATGCCTTCAATAATAGCGCGATAAACGTGCACGCGCGTGTGGTAGTCTGCAAAACCGATGACCGCGCCCTTCGCCTCGGGATTTGACGTGCCCGGCGACCAGAAAGGTTGCAGGATAAGTCCGTCCGAACCCGCGGGGACGTCGCGCAAATGTTCGTCCAGCAGTTTTTCGGGGATAACGCCGCGCTCCGACGCTTCGACAAGCTCCTTATGCGCGAACTCGTTTTTGAACCAGCTGATCATCCAGTAACCGCGGAAAATAAGGACTTCCGGATTATATTTGTCCTGATAAATAGACGGATACGCCGGCAAATACGGTTGCGGCTCCACGTATTTTTCGGTCGTGATTTCGATACTTGCGGCGGTGCCCATGGATATTGCGGCGACGTCGGGACCTTCGCAACCTACCGCAAGGGTTTCGCACGCCTTGTCCGCGCCCGACGCAATAACGGGAAGCCCCTCGGGAAGCCCCGTGATTTCGGCGACTTCTTTTGATATGTATCCCATAACTTCACACGGTTTTTTAAGGTCCTGCACAAGCATATCGGGTCTGATGCTGCCGAAAATGAAATAGGTCATTTCGGACGGTTGCATCCACTCTTTTTTCTTGTAATTGAATGGGACGTGCCCAACCTGATTCGCAACGCTGTCGCAAAGTTTTCCCAAAAGTTTATAATGGATATACGTCGGGAGCATTACGACTTTTTTCGTTCTTGACCAGATATTCGGCTCGTTAATGGCAAGCCAGTTTGAAAAAGTCGCGGCGTACTGAGCGGCGCACATATCGAGCACCCCCGCAAGCCTTACGAGTTTTTTCTTCCCGGACGGCATATAATCAAGCGGATTTTCAACCCGTCTTCCGTCAAGGTACAAAATAAACGGTCTTAACGGATTGTTGTTTTTGTCCAGGCACGTGATGACGTCGCGCAAAGACGTTACGCTCATCGCGACGATATCGTTCCAAAGCTCGCCCGAAGATTCTTTGAGCATCTTTGAAACGGCGCACATATTATCCCAGTAAAAATCGGCGGTCTGTTCGCAATAGCCGGGCTTTACCGAAAAATACGGGCGTTTATAATCGATTTTTTCTTTGCCTCTGATTTCGCCTGTCTTATCGAAAAGTATGGCGCGAACGCTCTGCGTGCCGAAGTCGAAGCTTAATGCCAAAGGTCCGTATTTCATAATTTTTTCCCCTTTATAATTATATTTTTACAAAATAATCGTAAAGCATATTCGAGGTGCTGATAAGGTTCACGCCCGTATCGAGCACGTTTTCGATGACGACCTCGCCGCGCGCCACGCGTTTTTTCAGTGTAAAATTGTTGACAAGTTCCATAAGCGCGGAGATTTTATCCTTGGGAATTTCGGTTTCCGTGCGGACGGGCAAAACGGGATAGTCGTCAAAAACCGTCGCGACCGTCGTGCAAACGGTGCGTTTCGGACAGGTCAGTTCTTCCGCCGCGAATTTTTTGCCACGCGGGCAACGCGCACCCGTTACTTCGCCGTTTTCGGATATCGAAAGTTTGCAGCTGTTGGGACAAACGATACATACGAGTTCTTTCATAATCATTCCTCCTCAAAAAGCGTGAATTCCACCTTGGAATTCTCGTTCACGCCGAAGTCTTTGAAATTGATTTTGAGCCTTTCCATTTCGGGCGGGCGTACCGCCTGATATTTTTTGGTCATGACTTCTTTGCCGTCGACGCTGAGTCTGAGCCTTGCGTTTTTCATATCGCGCGACGCGCGGAAGTAAACCGTAACGTCGGACGTGTCGCCGTTTACGTCAAGCACGGTCGGCACGATATACAAAAAGTTGTTGTCGATTGAAAGCGGCACGTATTTTCTTGCGCGTTTTTCGTAATGCGCGCTGTTTCTGCCCGCTTCGAGAGCGTTTTCCGTGACGTAATCGACAAGGTCGTTGACGTGCAGGCAGTTGCCCGCGGAATAAATGCCTTCGACGCTCGTCATATAATTCTGATCGCAGACGGGACCTTTCGTACGGCGGTTAATATCGACGTCCAGGCTTTCGGCAAGTTCGTTTTCGGGGATAAGTCCGACGGACAGGATAAGCGCGTCGCACTCGATAATCTCTTCCGTACCCTTAATCGGCTGCATTTTTTCGTCGACTTTCGCAACCTCGACGGCGGTGAGTCTGTCTTCACCGAAAACGCGGGTGACCGTGTGCGACAAATGCAAAGGAATATCAAAGTCGATAAGACACTGATGAATGTTTCTCGTAAGTCCCGACGGCGTCGGTTTCACTTCGTAAACGCCAAGGACTTTCGCGCCTTCGAGCGTCAGGCGGCGCGCCATGATAAGACCGATGTCGCCGCTGCCCAGAATTACGCAGCGTTTCGTGGGCATTTCGCCCATAAGGTTGACGTAGTTTTGAGCCGTGCCCGCGGTGAATACGCCTGACGGACGGGTGCCTTGTATGAAAATCTGCCTTGCCGTTCTTTCCCTGCAACCCGTTGCAAGGACGATGGTTTTTGTCGAAACGTGGCTTGCGCCGTCTCTGTTGACAAAGTAAATCGTGAAGCCGTTTTCGGTTTTTTCGATTTTCGTGACGAAGGTCAGAAGTTTGACTTCGACGTCGGTTTCAAAAAGTTTATCGATAAACCTTTCGGAGTATTCCGGCCCCGAAAGTTTTTCCTTGAAAGTGATAAGTCCGAAGCCGTCGTGTATGCACTGTTTCAGGATACCGCCGAGTTTCGGCTCGCGCTCGATAAGTAATACTTTTGCGCCTTCTTTATTTGCGGAAATTGCCGCTGCAAGACCGGCGGGGCCGCCGCCGATAACTACCGTATCATACATTAGTTTCAGCCCCCTTTTTGGTTTTATTGTATAAAATCACGCTGTAATCGTTGCCTTTTGTAATTTCCTCAACGGAACAGCCTTTTTCTTCCGCAAGGATTTTCACAACCGTCGGACCGCAGAAACCGCCCTGGCATCTGCCCATACCGGGACGCACTCTGCGCTTGATCGCGTCAACCGTATATACAGGCACCGCGCTTCTGACGGCGTCCAGAATTTCGCCCTTCGAGATTTCCTCGCAACGGCAGACGATCTCGCCGTAAGCGGGGTTTTTCTTAATAAGTTCGTCCCTCTCTTTTTCGCTCATATCGGCAAGGTGCGGCACGCTCTTATGTTTCGGATTGTAGTTTTCGTTGACCTTGACTTTCTCTTGTTTTCCAAGGAACATAATCGCCCATCTTTCGACGTCTTTCGCAACGGCGGGCGCGGTCGTAATGCCGGGGGACTGAATCCCCGCGACCTCGATGATGTTTTTCGTGAATATACCGCGGCGCACGACGAAGTCTTCCTCATACGTTGCGGGACGTTCGCCTGCAAAGTACGTGATGACGTCGCCCATACCGAGTTTGTCCTGTATGATTTTTTGTTTCGTAACGATGTCCTGAATGCTTTGCATATCCGTCGTATAATCTTCACGGTCGGGCACTTCGATTGCATTCGGCCCAAGCAATACGTTGTTGTCGACGGTATGAATAACGCCGCCGCCTTTTGTATGCGTCTTTTGCGTTTCGTTCAGACTTTTTCCTTTCATAAGGGTTTTGAGCAACCCTTCTTTGCCTTTCGTTTCCTTCCAGTTTGCGGGAACGTGGACAAACGGCATTTTCGACATCGACGTATGCGCGAGATTGCCTTTTTTCTTGTCCAGAATAACGTCGATACCCTTTCTCGGGTGAATGGTAAACGTTCTGTCGCCCGCCATATCGGCAATGACGTCGGCGTAAGTGCCCGCCGCGTTTATGACAAGTCGCGGATAAATCGTGCCGCGGTTGGTCTCGACGCTTTTGATTTCGCCGTCTTCGACCTTCATTCCGAGCACCGCGGTGTTCAGACAAACGTGCACGCCGTTTTCCGCCGCGTGTTCCGCAAGTGCGACCGTAAGCTTATACGGCGAAACCATACCGCCCGTTGGCATATAGTACGCGCCGCGCGCCCATTCGACCGCTTCGGGCTCGATTTTCAGCAGTTCTTTTCTGTCGATATATCTCATTCCTTTGATTTTAAGGATTTTTGACCAAAGTCCGACAACGGGCATAAGCAGTCTTTCCCACTTATAATACATAAGCATCATGTGCCCGGTTCTTTCAAACTTGACGTCCATATCGTCGCATAATTCGTCGTACATCGCGTTGCCTTTGATAAGGTAATCGTGTTTGACGAGTTTCGGCGTAAGGTCGATGCCGACGTGCACGCAACCGTCGTTTCTTGAAGTTGCGCCGACGGCGACGTCGTATCCTTTTTCGACAAGCATCACGTCAAGCTGCCATTTTGAAAGCTCGTGTGCAATCGTCGCGCCCGAAATACCGCCGCCCACGATAAGGACGTCGGGTTTTCTTCCGTCGTAAAGTTTGTCGTTGATTTTTGGGAGTCTTACCTTTTGTTCATAGCCGCGAAGCGTGATATCGTTGATGACGCCCAGATATTTTTTGCTGACGGCAGCCCTGCCGCACCTGACGACGTCGTCCCAGTTATCGAGTTCCCCGCGAAGAACCACACAGTTGTTTTCAACAGAAACGTTGACTGACGGCGCAATCGCATGCACCGCCCTTTCGATTTTTGCAAATTCTTTCATAATTTCCCTTCTGTCGGCATTTGTCGTACGACTGACCGACAATATAATTATATCGCAGGGCTTGTTGCGCTGTCAAGTATTATGTTATTTTCTAAGTATTGTTAAAAAAGTAACGAAATCACGGCGGTTTTTGCATGAAAAAACACCCTAAATAGGGTGTTTTGCAGTGTTTTTATTTTTCGCTCTGGACGAAGTAATCTTCGGGATTTATGAGTTTTCCGTCCTTATAGGTTTCAAAATGAAGATGCGTCCCGTCCGCGCTTTCGACAATCATATTGTTTCCGATTTCGCCGATTTTCGCGCCTTTCTTCACCGTTTGCGAAACGGATACGTTGACCTTGTCGGACAAGCCGCAATATTTCGTGACAAGCCCGTCCCCGTGCGATATGCTCACGCAGTATCCGTACAGCGGATCGTTGACGATTTCGGACACCGTGCCGTCCCATACCGCAAATACGCTTGCGCCTTCTTCCGCCATGAAGTCGATTGCCCTATGCGTGCTCCATTGTTCCAACGTTTTTGAAAACACGAGTTCCGTTTCCGAAAAACTTGCGCCGACCGCGCTGTCTTTGACGGGTACGATAAACACGACGGGATCGGGTTTAACGGGGTCGGGTTTGTCCACGGGATCGGGCTTGTCCGCGGGTTTGTCCTGAGGACTCTCGATATTCGTGTCGTTGACGACGGGCGTGCTGTTTTTCGCCTGTTTGGTTTTTGAAACCGTAACGCCGACGATCGCGCAGATTGCCGCAACCGCGACGACGATTACTACGTAATAAACGTTCTTTCTCAAAAATTTACCTGTTTTTATTAACGCTGACTTGAATTTGTTCATACTGACCTCCTGCTTGATTATTGTCCCGAAAAATTTTTCTTATACCATCGCCCTCAAAAAAAATCAATAACTTCCCATGTTGACGGGGTTCGACACCGTTACGACGTCGCCGCGCTTCGTTATCTGCAAATTTACGGGCTTTCCGTCCACGATTTCGATACCCTTTAATACGGGAGAATAAGCATAGGTTATCTCGACGTCGTCAAGGCTCCCGTCGAAGTGATAAATCACGAAAAACTTTTTATATAAATCGTCTTTTGAAAACTCGTCTTCGTCAAAAGTGAACGTTTCGCCAATAAGTCTTCCCTTGTCGTTTCTGTATTCGACGTAATCGCGGTTTGTGAAAAACTCGTTCAACTCCCTTCCCGAAAGCAAAGTGCACGATATCGCGATAAGAATAAGCAGCAATAATTTTTTCATACCCGAATTATTGCCACCTTTCCGATTTTGAAACTGCCGTTTTTATTTGAAAAACACAATACGTCGTGATATAATTTACTCATCACTTATAAGTCAGGGACGAATTATGAAAAAATGGTACGATGAAGAATACGAATGGACAATCGAGGTCATAAGCTACCTTCGCGGCGACAAGACGGAAGGTCTTTGCCGAAACGGCGAAGAAATCGGCGACGTTTATAAATGCACGTACGGCTGCCCCGTAAACGCGCAAGGTCAGGGAATATGTTCAAAAACGATGACTGTGATGTTTCCGATTATGGAAGCCGTACGAAGCGGCGGCGACCTTACGAAAATCGGCGGTGAATCGAAGTACGAAAAAACCGTCGTTTGCCCCGACGGTTGCGTGATATTCAAAATGACCGCAGTCCCCACCGGCGCGAAAAACTTCCATACCGGCGGTTTTTACGAAAAAGCATAAAACAAACTTTATCGATGAAAACCAGCGGATAAAATGAATGTTTTGACAAAATATCTTATTATTCGATAATAAACGAAAATGTTTTGACACGAAAAAAGCGTCCTTTCGGACGCTTTGTTTATTTGATTAAGTCCTTGACAAACGGCAGTACTACGTCGGGTTTCCTGTCCGAAGCACTCACCATTTCTTCCGTCGTTTCGCCCGACAGCACCAGCACCGTCTTAAAGCCGTTGTTGAAGCCGAACGCCATGTCGGTGTAAAGCCTGTCGCCGACCATCGCAATCTTACTTGCGGGGAGATTGAATTTTCTTTTCACGCCTTCGCCCGCTTCTCTTTCGGGTTTGCCGATTATGATGTCGGGATTTCTCGATATGGTTGCGTTGATAAACAAAATCATTCCGCCGATGTCGGGCATCGGGCAGTCGTCCGCGGGACAGTTAAGGTCGGGGTGAGTCGCGATATAAGGCTTTCCTTTGTTCAGCCACTTGCAAAAGCGATAAAGTTTCCAATATTCTAGTTCGGTATCGAAGCCGAGCACGCACAAATCGGGATTGTCTTCCGAAAGTTTAATGCCGTGGCGGATAAATTCTGCTTTGAGTTTCTCGTTGCCCATGACGAACACCGACGCGCCGGGATAAACGCGGTTGACGTATTCGCACGTTACTTCGCCCGAAGTATAAATTTCGTCGCGGGTGATATCGAGCCCCATTTTATGAAGTTTTTCGATGTAGTCTTCCGCGGCTTTGCTGCTGTTATTCGTGAAAAAGCAAATGCGCTTGCCAAGTTTTTTCAGCGCGCGTATCGCGTCGAAACTGCCCGCGATTTCCTTATCGCCGATATAGACCGTGCCGTCCATATCGAACAAAAACAATTCAACGTCCAAAAGTTCTTTCGTGAGTGTCATATCAGATAAACCTTTCGAAAAAGCCCGTCCTTTTTACGTATTTCAAAAGTCCGCCTTCCGACAGTTCCGACGCCAGAGCCATCACCTTAAACAATTCGTCCGACGACGCGTATCGTTTCAGCCAGAATCCTGCGTCGTCGTAAAGCCTTCGCCAGAATTTCGCAACGGCGGGCAAATCCATGCCGTTCAGCCGTTCGTACATTTCCCTGCGATATTCGCTTAATATGAACGTTTGTTTCAGATAATCCGTCGCCGTCGTTACCGACAAATCGGACATGTAATTATTATAGTTTACGACGCGCATTTTTTCAAGCGTTTTCAAGGTCAACACGATATCTTCCGGGATAAGCGTGTCGGTAGCGTCCGATTCCAGATACAGCCTGTACACGTTCAGTATCATATACGCCGCAAGAAATGAGTTTTCGCCGAAAGTCCTGCCGAATTTTTCGGTCATCACCCTTGCGACGGCGTCCGCGCTTTCCGCTTTCATATCGAGGTTGTTTTTCGCTTTGGAAATCGTGAACATCAGCCTTGCAAGACGGGTTTTGAAGTTGTCGTCGTTTTTCTTCGACTCGAATATTTTTATGCTTTCCGCGACGGTATTCACGGCGGATTCGTCAAAATCACGCGCAAACATAAGTTTTTTGAAGTCCGCGTCGAACAGCCCGACAAGACACGAAAACGCCCTGCCATAGCCCGCCGCCGCCTCAACTCCCGTCGATTTTTCAACGACTTCCTCGTCGATAAGGACGAAATCTGGCGCGCCCGTATACACGTATTCGTTCAGGATATACGCCCCGTCCGACGCAAAATTGTCGTTGTCGGGCGCGGTCATCACCAGCGAATATCCGACGCTTTGACGTTTTGCAAGAAGTCTTGCGTCGTCCGCAACACCTCCGCCGCCCACTCCCACTATATATTTTACGCACTCGTCGACTGCGGGAAGGTCCTCGGCTTTTCCGTGTGTTTCCGCCGTCCTTACGAAATATCCGCCTTTCAAAAGATACCTTACGACGTCGTCGGAAACGTCATTGCTCTTTTCGTCGAAAACAACCAGTACGTTCCCCTTATCAAACGTTTTCGACAAACAGTCGCATATCTTTTTCAAATTGCCCTTTCCGAATTCTTCCCGTGAAATTATTTTTCCGTCCGCGTCGTTTTTCAATGAAAAAATACCGCCCTTATGTTATTTGCAAAAATAATAACACTAAGACGGTGTCGCGGATTTTTCGTTTTTGATTTGTTTTGTCAAAGTATGCGGATTTTTGTCAATTCCGCCGTTAAATTCTTATTTATAAATCAAGAACTTCTGAGTAAACCGTGTTTTTGTCGACGTTCCTGTCGGACGCCGTGCGTTTTATCGCGTCCTTTTTCGTCATACCGCTTTGCATATAATGGCGGACGTGGTCGGCAATGCTAAGGTCGTTTAATGCGTTTCCGCCGGTGCTTGGCATCACGATAAGGACGTATTCGCCCTTCGGCGACGGTATCGAAAAGGAAGAAAGATTTTGTTCTTCGACGCTTTCAAACATTTTCGTCAGTTCGTGTACGACAAAAACCTGCCTTTCGCCGAAAGATTCGTACAAAAATTTTGCGTCGTCGTTTATCTCGTGCGGGCTGACGTAAAATACGACGGGCTCGGAAGAAAACTTAAAATCTTTTACAAGTTCTTCCTTATCCTTGCGTTTTTCGGGCAAAAATCCCAAAAAAGTGAACCCGCGCGACGTTATCCCCGAAAGCGCGACTGCCGACACGACCGCACTTGCCCCCGGTACGATTTCGACTTTGAGCCCAGCACGCCTGCATTCCGACACGAGTATCGCGCCCGGATCGCTGACACACGGCATACCCGCATCGGTGATGAGCGCGACGTTTTTGCCTTCTTTAAGCAGCGAAATTATCTTTTCCGAGCCTTCGCGTTCTTTTTGTTTGTAATAACTGATAAGGGGTTTTTTGACGTTGTAATAAGACAACAGTTTTAACGATACGCGCGTGTCCTCGCACGCGATGACGTCCACGGACGAAAGCGTTTCGACCGCGCGATAAGTGATGTCTTTCAGATTTCCAATGGGCGTACCCACAACGTATAAAGTGCCTGCCATATCAATCCTTGGAATACATTTTTCTGGCGAGCGCGGTATATTCGCCGTTCTCGTCGTAAACGATAAGCGTGTTGATTTTCACGCCTTCCGACGCGCCCTTAATGCACTCGTAAATCACGACGTCGGGGGATTTTTCGGCCTTTGGGTAAACAAGAGTCATTACCTTGGGCTCGATATTGTTTTGCTTCAATTTATAAATACATTCCGCCATGCGGTCGGCGCGATGCACCATATAAAACTTCCCGCGAAACTTCAAAAGTCGTCTTGCGTTTTCGATAAGTTCGTCAAGCGTAAGTTTCAGTTCGTACTTTGAAACGGCGCGGGTTTCGTTCTTGTCCATCTCGCCGGAATCGGGCTTTTTGTAAGGCGGATTCGACACGATGACGTCGAAACTTTCCGCAGGGACACTTTTTGCAAAATCCTGCAAAGAAGAGTTTATCACGACAATTTTGTCGCTTAAACCGTTCATTTCGACATTTCTCGCAGCAAGAGCCGCCATATTTTTCTGAATTTCGAGCGCCGACACGTTGCCGTATCCCATCTTCCCCGCAAGAAGTATCGAAATTATTCCGCTGCCTGCGCCGACGTCCAGAATTTTGTCCGTCTTCCTTGCTTTCACAAGGTTTGCAAGGAGCACGCTGTCCGACGTAAAACAATAGCCTTCGGCATTTTGTATAAGCCGAAGGTCGTTGATTTCCAGATCGTCGATGCGCTCGTTTTCAAAAAGGTCAGTCATTTGCCTTGACGATGTTGACTTTTACTTTTGCGGAAATGCCCGCGTACACTTTGATTTCGATTTCAAACACGCCCAAAGCCTTGATGTTTTCTTTCAGCACGACTTTCTTTTTGTCGATTTCGATGCCTTGTTTTTTTAAGCCTTCCGCGATGTCCGCGGTCGTTACGCTGCCGTACATTTTGCCGTCGCCGCATTTCACGCCGATGTCGATGACGCTTTTTTCAAGCTTTTCTTTGACGACTTTCGCTTCCGCGATTTCTTCGGCGATGCGCTTTTCTTCCGCCGCTTTCTTTTGCGCGTTTTCGTTAAGCGCGGAGGCGGTCGCTTCGACTGCGAGTTTCTTCTTCAACAAACAATTTCTTGCGTATCCGTCGCTGACTTCAAGGATTTGCCCTTTTTTGCCGGTGCCTTTGACGTCGCTTAATAAAATAACTTTCATATTATCACCTCAACGATATAATACCATAAATACGACGCGTTTTCAAGTTTTTGACGACTTCGCCGTATATTTTTGCCGCATTTGAAAAAAATTATTTCGGAGGATAAAATGGATAATATTATTTGTCATACCGTAAATTGTGAACACAACGTAAAATCCCGCTGCGTGGCGGGCATCGTAAACATCACCGAAAAAGGCGTGTGCGCCAGCAAAATCAAGCGTGAAGGCGGTATTCTTGCACAGACTTTTGCCGATATCGAGGCAGCGGAAGACTTCGGCACGGGCAATATCGAAAACTCCGTCACGTGCGCGTCCGTAAAATGCGCCTATAATTCGGACGGCGTATGCTCCGCCGACCACATCGTCGTCGAAGACGGTCTTTCAAAGACAAGATGCTTCACCCGAAACGTAAAATGATTTTCCTGGAAACGAAAAGAGCGGACTATCCGCTCTTTTTTTCATAACGATTTATTTTTTGATTTTCCTTCTTACCGACGGCACGTCAAGCATCATCGAGAGGACGTGTCGCACGGCGTTTTCAAGTTCTTCACGGAGGAGAGCCCCGTCGTTCACCGATTGCTCGGCGGAATTGTCGTATTTTCCCTTGACGTGAGTCCCGCCCGGCATAAGTACGTCGTTGCCCGCCCGCACACGATATGCATTGTTTCTCACGCGGGCGTTGTCGGGATCGTTTTCGGGAACGTTCCACCAGTCAGTCGTTACCGCGCCCGTAAAGCCCCACTCGTTCCTCAAAACTTCGGTGCATAAATCGAAATTATAGCAACTGTAAACGCCGTTGATTTTGTTGTACGACGTCATAATCATTTTGGGATCCGCCGTCTTTACGCAAATCTCAAAGCCTTTAAGGTATATCTCCCTGAGCGCGCGCTCCGACACGCGCGAATCGTTTTTCTTCCGTTTCGTTTCCTGATTGTTGCACGCGAAATGCTTCGGACACGCCGATACGCCCTTGCTTTGCAAACCTTTGACAACCGCGCTCGCCATATACCCCGAAAGCACGGGATCTTCCGAAAAATATTCAAAATTCCTTCCGCAAAGGGGATCTCGGTGTATATTCATTCCGGGCGCAAGCAAAACGTCGCTGCCCTTTTTTAACATTTCTTCCGCAACCGCTCCGTAAAGTTTTTCCACAAGGTCCTTATTGAACGTCGACGCAATCGCAGTACCGCACGGCAAAAGCGAGGCGTACGTCATAAGCCTTATGCCCGACGGACCGTCGGTCGTAACAACTGCCGGCACTCCTTTTTTCCTAAGGCTTTCGGATATCCCGCCGAATACGCCGGCGTTGCCTTTCGCGCCCAACGGGCTGTTCATTTTGTAATCGCCGTGCGTCAGCATTTCAAGTTCCGAAATCGATAAGCACGCGATAAATTCGTCAAGACTGCACTTTCCGTCAAAAACTTCAAAAAAGTCAACGTCACCCTTCTTTTCAGAAAGTGCCGGGATATTTGCAATAATGCGTTCGGCTCTTTCAAACTTCGCCTTATGCACGGGCTTTTCACCCATGATATATTTCACGCGCTTGAAGTATTTCGGGTATATCACGTTGAAATCGTGTTGTACGGGACAAATTGCATTTACCGTCATAAACACGGGTTCATTGATATAAAACGCACCGATTAACTTACTTTCACGCACGTTTGCGCCAAGAAATACCTTGTATTCGCCGCACTCTACGACGTACGACGACTTGTATCCCGTGCACCCCGTTTCGTCAAACGACGTTATGTTTTCAAGCGGAATCCTGATGATAAATTCTTCGGTTTCGCCGGTTTCAAGTTCCTTTGTCTTATGAAATCCGACAAGGATTTTTTCGGGCTTTCCGAGTTCCCCTTGTGGCGCGGAAACGTACACTGCCACAACGTTTTTTCCGGGAACGTCGCCCGTATTTTTCACGCTGACGTCAACGAAAAAGCCTTTCTCGTCCTTTTTGAGCTCGCCTTTTTCTTCAAACGTCGTGTAGCTTAATCCAAAGCCGAAAGGATATCTCACCGCGGTTTTGTCAAACGTTTCAAAAAAGCGATAGCCGACGTAAATGTCTTCCTGATAATTGTTATATTTCTTTCCGCCGAAGTTTTTCGCCGACGGGTAATCGTTATAGCGTTTTGCTATCGTGTCGGGAAGTCTGCCCGACGGATTGACCTTGCCGGAAAGGACGCGCGCCACGGCGTTTCCCGATTCCATGCCGCCGTTCCAGACGTAAAGCGCGGCGGAAAGCGCACTGCCGTAATCGTCGATAAACGACAAATCCATAATATTGCCGTTGTCGATGATTAAAATCGTGCTTTTGAATTTTTTCGTCACGACGGAAAGCATTTTCTTTTCTTCGTCGGTCAGATAAAAACTGCCATTTTCAAGTTTTTGTTCCCGATCTTCGCCCGCCGCGCGCCCGATAACGACAATCGCCTTGTTTGCGCGCTTTGCGGCTTCGCCGACAACCTTGTCGGAAAGCGGCATTTCATCAAAATGAAACGGCCAATGCCCCCAAAATCCTTCGTAAGGCGCGTTTTTGACCGACCAGTCGGCATAGATTTTTTTCAGCGTTTCGTCGATTTTCACGCCTTCGTTTTCCAGCCCTTCGATAAGGTTTACTTTATACGGCGGCTTGACGTCCCCGCCCGAGCCGTATCCGACGTAAAACCAATCGTTCTGCACCCTGCCGAAAACCGCAACGACGTCGTTTCCGGACAGCGGCAACGCGCCGTCGTTTTTAAGCATTACGACGCCTTCTTCCGCGGTAGTCCGCGCAAGGTTTTTCATTTCGTCGGTTACGTCCTTGTTTCCTTCAACCTGCCCGCCGGTCGCCTGCGCGAGCGACACGATTTTGTTCAGTATTTTTGTTCCGATGCTCATTTCGTTTCCTTTTCGATTTGGATTTGTAAATTTATTGTATCACACACGCGGCGATTTTTCAATGTCGAAAACACAAAAAAGACTTCCCGTCGGAAGCCTTTATATTTTTCTTGTCATTGTCGTAAAGCCGTCGGGCGCAAACCCCAGCTCCGAATACAAGTCGATTGCGTGCGCGTTGTCGGACAGCACTTCGAGCGTCATTTCGACGGCGCGTCCTTTGAAGTGGTTTTCCGCCCAGTTGATAAAGTGTTTTGCGTATCCGTGCTGGCGATACTCTTTTTTGACGTACAGTTCGTCAATGATAATTATTTCGCCGCCTTCTTCGTTGCACCAATACGACGTGAGCAAGGAATACCCCGCGCAGTTTCCGTCGTCGGATATGATGAGATAACCGAACAGGTTGTGATGCGCCGAAGTAAGGTATCTGAAAGTTTTTTCGTTTGTTTCGTCGTTATACGGATTTATCGTCGCGCCGGACGCGTAAAACTCTTTCGACAGCTCCTTGAAAATATTTTTATCGTTTTCTTTAATGCTTTTGATTTTCATAACTTTAATCCGCACACATTATATTACGATATTCAAAAAAACACAAGAACAAACGCCACAAAAACGCAAGTACCTTCGAAAAAATAAAAAAATCCCACCTTTTGAAGGTGAGATTATATTTTTTGAAAATTCCTAAAACGTCAGAATTTTGATAAGATTTTGTTTTTCTCGGCGGGTTCTGAAAAACCCAGTGTACTTGGCGTACACGATTTTTCGGGTTCCGGCGAAAAAGGAAAATATTGCAAAATTATGATGTTTTAATTACTTGATTTCGGCAACAGCGCCAGCCTCTTTAAACTTAGCAACAAGAGCTTCCGCTGCATCCTTGGGGATACCTTCTTTGATGGTCTTCGGAGCAGCTTCAACAGCTTGTTTAGCTTCGACAAGACCAAGACCGGTTGCTTCACGAACAGCCTTGATAACGGCGATTTTGTTTGCGCCGACTTCTTTAAGGACAACGTCAAATTCGGTCTTTTCTTCTGCGGGAGCGGCTTCGGCAGCACCTGCAACAGCGCCTGCTGCGACGGGAGCAGCTGCGGAAACACCGAACTCTTCTTCAAGAGCCTTTACGAAATTAGATAATTCTATAACTGTCATACTTTTGATTTCTTCCATCAATTTAGCGACATCTGCCATTTTTTTAATCCTCCAAATATAAATAGTTTAATGTTTTTAATTTTGTTGATGTAAAATTACGCCTGAGCTTCTTGCTTTTCCGCAATAGCGTTAAGCACATAAGCAAGTTTGCTGATAGGAGCAAGCATGCTGCCGAGCATCTTTGCAATAAGAACTTCTCTTGAAGGCAAGGATGCGATGATCTTCAATGCGTCCGCGTCGTTGAATTCGCCGTCGACAAGACCGCACTTCGTCTCGAGTTTGTTGAACTTTTTGCCGCCTTCTGCCGCGATTTTCGCCGCCGATACGGAATCGTTCATTGCAAATGCGATAGCGGTAGGTCCTTCGAGCGCTGCGTCAAAGCAGGTGTATCCGAGTTCGTTGAAAGCGATTTTTGCAAGGCGGTTTTTGTAAACCTTGTATTCGACGCCGGCTTTACGGAAATTGGTGCGAAGTTCGGTATCCTGAGCGACCGTCAAGCCTTTGTAGTCAACGAGAACGACGGATTTGGCAGCCTGAATTTTCGACTTGATTTCTTCGACAACCGCTTCTTTTTGTGTTCTGATTTCTGACATTTATAACCTCCTTTAAGATTTAAGGCATAAAATAATGCCGTTTCCCAAAGACGTGAAAAACGGCATAATCGTTTAATAATGATTAGTAGTTCCTCGGCGAGCGAATTTTAAACCAAAAGGTGCTTGCTGTCTTTGGATATTAAGTTATTGTAATGATACTAAAAACGTCGGCTTTCGTCAAGCGTTTTTAATAGCCCTTGCGAATTATTATTATAAATAATAATAAAATTAGTTCATGCGATAGATGACTTTGACGCCGGGGCCCATCGTTGCGGCGATGGTGATGCTTTTCAGGTAAGTACCTTTCGACGCTGCGGGTTTCGCTTTTACGAGTGCTTCCATAACCGTGTTGAAGTTTTCAAGAAGTTTCTCGGGGCCGAACGATTTTTTGCCGATAGGAACGTGAACGATCGAGGTTTTGTCGACACGATATTCGACCTTACCTGCTTTAACGTCGTTGATTGCCTTAACGATATCCATGGTAACGGTACCGGATTTCGGGTTAGGCATCAATCCCTTGGGGCCGAGGACTTTACCGAGACGACCGACGAGACCCATCATATCGGGAGTCGTAATCATAACGTCAAATCCGAACCAGCCTTCGTTCTGGATCTTTGCGATCATATCTTCCGCGCCGACGAAGTCTGCGCCTGCCGCTTGTGCCTGGTCTGCTTTTTCGCCCTTTGCGATTACCAAAACCTTGACGGTTTTACCGGTGCCGTTGGGAAGTACGCAGACGCCACGGACTTGCTGGTCGGCATGACGGGAGTCAACGCCGAGCTTTACGTGAAGTTCAATTGTTTCGTCAAATTTTGCCTTTGCGGTATCGACAACGATTTTCATAGCCTCTTCGGGCTCGAAAGAGTTAGTCTTGTCGAAGGACGCAATTGATGCTTTATAGTTTTTACCTCTGAACATATTATTAGTCCTCCTTTACCGTAACACCCATACTGCGCGCAGTACCGGCGATCATGCTCATAGCGGCTTCGAGAGAAGCAGCGTTAAGGTCGGGCATTTTGATTTTTGCGATTTCTTCCACTTGCGCTTTGGTAAGCGAAGCGACTTTTGTTTTATTGGGAGCACCCGAAGCCGTCTCGATACCGCAAGCCTTCTTGATAAGAACGGGCGCGGGAGGCGTCTTCATGATGAACGAGAACGAACGGTCTGCGTAAATCGTGATGATGACAGGAATGATCATACCTGCTTGTTTTGCCGTTTTCTCGTTGAATTCCTTCGTGAATCCGGGAATGTTAATGCCGTGCGGACCGAGCGTAGAACCTACGGGCGGGCCCGGGGTTGCCTTACCGGCGGGTAATTGAAGTTTGACAACCGCTGTAATTTTCTTAGCCATAAAAACCTCCAAGACTAATCGTGGTCAATCGCGGAACGCATATCGAATTTACGTTCCTCCCACATCACATAAGATATGTAAAGGGGCTTTCGCCCCGATTAGGCGTATTTTAATTTTTTTAACCCTGAATTTTTTCGACCTGTGACAAGTCGAGTTCGACCGGGGTTTGTCTGCCGAACATTGAAACGATAACTTTGACCTTCTGACGTTCAAGACTGATATCTTCAACCACGCCGATAAAACTTTCAAGCGCGCCGTTGACAACGCGTACGCTGTCGCCCGCTTTCAAATCAACGTCGACGAATTCGACCTTTTCAAGTCCCAGACGCTTTACTTCGTCTTCTGACAACGGTGTTGCTTTTCCGACGGGACCAACAAAGTTAGTAACGCCGCGGGTGTTCGTAACCATAAAGCAGATGTGTGCCGTTTCGATAAGTTTTACAAAAACGTAGCCGGGGAATTTTTTGCGTTCGACAACCTTTTTCTTTCCGTTCTTTTCGACGATATCTTCCTCAACGGGAATCGCAATCTCCTGAATAAAGTCTTGAAGATTGCTGTTTTCTATCATCTTTTTAAGGTTGTCCTCAACCATTTTTTCATGGCCGGTATACGTATGCACAACGTACCATTTGGCTTCGCCGTTATTTTCCATTGAAAACTCCTATAATACGATTACGCCCCTGCTTTTTCGACAAGCAGTTCAAGCAATTTGCCAAGACCGAAGTCCATAGCAGTCAAAATTACCAAAAAGACAAGCACGACGACGCAAACGATAAGCGTTGATTGCAATACCGCTTTTCCTTTCAGCCACGTAACCTTTTTGAGTTCGGAAATCATTTCCTTGAAAGCCTTGGAAATGCGCTTGCCGAGTTTGGGTTTCGCATTGGCGTCGGTCTTTGCCTTGACCTTCTGATTTTTATTGTCAGAGTCGGTCTTCTGAAGTTTTTCTTTTTCGGAAGCGGCTTTTTTCGCAGCCTTAGCCTCGCGACGAGCCTGTTTTAACTCTTCGCGCGAAATGCGGACTTCCTTGACTTCTTCTTCGCCGTTCTGATTTTCGGGCATATTCTTTGCCATATGACCCTCCGTTATTTGGTCTCTTTGTGCAGAGTCGTTTTTTTGCAGAACCTGCAATACTTGTTCATTTCAAGTCTGTCAGGATCGTTTTTCTTGTTCTTATAAGTATCGTAATTGCGTTGTTTGCACTCGGTGCATGCAAGAGTAATCTTGACTCGCATAATTACACCTCCAAAATATTACGCCTGAAAAAGGCGCCTAAATAATATAGCACAGTAATTGACCGCTGTCAACGATATTGCAAGTAGTCCTGCAACCTGTGCGTCAGCCTTATTATTTTGTTTTAAGACAAAAAACATAAACCTTCTTGACCGCGCACGCGCTTGCGCACGCGGTCAATAATGATTTTATTTTTTGAATTTGTAGAAATCAGTAATCTTAATTACTTGATAATCTTCGCAACAACACCCGAACCAACGGTACGGCCGCCTTCACGAATAGCGAAGCGGAGACCTTCTTCGATAGCGATCGGAGTGATGAGCGTTACTTCCATATCTACGTGGTCGCCGGGCATAACCATTTCAACGCCTTCGGGGAGTTTGATGGAGCCGGTAACGTCCGTGGTACGGAAATAGAACTGAGGACGATAACCGTTAATGAACGGGGTGTGACGGCCGCCTTCATCTTTCGTCAGGACGTAAACCTGAGCGGTGAATTCGGTGTGGGGATGAATCGTGCCGGGTTTTGCGAGAACTTGTCCTCTTTCGATTTCTTTACGGTCGATACCGCGGAGAAGAGTACCGATGTTATCGCCTGCGTTTGCGTAATCGAGAAGTTTACGGAACATTTCGATACCAGTGATAACGGTTTCTTTCTTTTCGGTGGAAAGACCGACGATTTCTGCTTTGTCCTGAATCTTGATTTGACCACGTTCAACACGGCCCGTAGCAACGGTTCCGCGACCGGTGATGGTGAAAACGTCTTCGACAGGCATAAGGAAGGGCTTGTCGGTGTCGCGTTCGGGAGCGGGGATATAGCTGTCTACCGCGTCAAGGAGTTCCTGAATGCATTTGGTTGAGGGATCGTCGACTCTGCCGTCGAGAAGAGCCTGCATAGCAAGAAGTGCGGAACCGCGGATGATAGGAGTATCGTCGCCGGGGAAATCATAGCTCGAAAGGAGTTCGCGAACTTCCATTTCAACGAGTTCAAGAAGTTCTTCGTCGTCGACCTGGTCGCATTTGTTAAGGAATACTACGATATAGGGAACACCGACCTGACGAGCAAGAAGGATGTGTTCACGAGTCTGAGGCATAGGACCGTCGGATGCAGCGACAACAAGGATTGCGCCGTCCATCTGAGCAGCACCGGTGATCATGTTCTTGACATAGTCGGCGTGGCCCGGGCAGTCAACGTGAGCATAGTGACGGTTTGCGGTTTCGTATTCAACGTGTGCGGTGTTGATCGTGATTCCACGTGCTTTCTCTTCGGGAGCTTTGTCGATTTCGTCATATTTCATGACTTTTGCATTACCCTTCGCCGCGCAGTACATGGTGATAGCAGCGGTAAGGGTGGTTTTGCCGTGGTCAACGTGGCCGATAGTGCCGATGTTAACGTGGGGTTTTGTTCTTTCAAATTTAGCTTTTGCCATTTTTGAATCCTCCTACAAATTCTGATGTTTTATTTTTATTTTAATGCAAAGCATTAATAGCGGTTATTTTCCGAGAATTTTCTCGGTGATGCTCTTCGGCACTTCTTTATAGTGGCTGAAAAACATCGTAAAGTTTGCACGGCCCTGAGTGATGCTTCTGAGGTTTGTCGCGTAACCGAACATTTCGGAAAGAGGCACTCTCGCATCAATCTGGTAAATGCCGTTGTTGGGTTCCATACCCGCGATTTCGCCGCGACGTCCGGTAATGCTTCCCATGCAGTCGCCGAGATAATCTTCGGGGGTGGTAACTTCGACCTTCATAATAGGTTCAAGAAGGATAGGACCTGCTTCCTTGCAACCTTCCTTGAAAGCCATTGACGCAGCGATTCTGTAAGCGATTTCGCTGCTGTCGACGTCGTGATAACTTCCGTCGACGACAGTTGCTTTGAAGTCAACCGTTTCGTATCCGGCAAGGACGCCGCTGCGAGACGCTTCTCTGATGCCGTATTCGATTGCGGGAATGTATTCTTTCGGAATGCATCCGCCGACCGTCTGGTCTTCGAATTTGAAGCCCGATCCGGCTTCCAGCGGTTCAAACACGACGGTACAATCGCCGTATTGTCCTTTACCGCCCGACTGACGAACGTATTTGCCCTGTTTCTTAACGGTTTTCGTAATGGTTTCGCGATATGCGACCTGCGGTTTACCGACGTTGGCTTCGACGTGGAATTCGCGAAGCATTCTGTCGACGATAACTTCCAGGTGCAACTCGCCCATACCCGCGATGATGGTTTGTCCGGTTTCCTGATCGGTGTAAGCCTTGAACGTCGGGTCTTCTTCGGAAAGCTTTTGAAGCGCAATGCCCATTTTTTCCTGACCTGCTTTCGTCTTAGGCTCGATAGCGACCCTGATAACGGGTTCGGGGAAGGTCATTTGTTCCAAAATAATGGGGTGGTTAATATCGCAAAGCGTATCGCCCGTGGAACTTTCTTTCAACCCTACGACCGCGACGATGTCGCCCGCATACGCTTCTTCAATATCCTGACGGTTATTTGCGTGCATACGCAAAATTCTTCCGATACGTTCACGTTTGCCCTTTGTGGCGTTTATGAGCGTCATACCCGTTTTCATCGTGCCGCTGTACAAACGTACGAACGCGATTCTTCCGACGAAGGGGTCGGTCATTATTTTGAACAGGAGCGCGCTCAAAGGTTCGCTGTCGCTGCTGTGTCTTAATTCTTCCTTGTCGGTCTTCGGATTGACGCCTTCGATGGAAGGAATATCCAAAGGAGAAGGAAGGTATTCCACAATAGCGTCAAGAAGGTTTTGTACGCCCTTGTTTCTGTATGAACTTCCGCACAGTACGGGAACCATTTTCAAAGCGATGGTTGCTTTTCTGATTGCGGGTTTCAGTTCTTCCGCGGTAATTTCCTTACCGTCGAGGAACTCTTCCATAATGGTGTCGTCAAAATCCGAAACCGCTTCGATAAGAGTGGTGCGGGCTTCTTCCGCAATTTCTTTCATATCGTCGGGAATATCGGTAATTTCGACATTTACGCCCAGTTCGTCCTTGTAAATGATGGCATGGTTTGCGACAAGGTCTACAACGCCCGTGAAATCCGCCTCTCTTCCAATGGGAAGTTCGATAGGAACGGCGTTGGCTTTGAGCCTTTCGTGCATCATACGGACAGCGTTGTCGAAGTTTGCGCCCGTGATGTCCATCTTGTTTACGAAAGCAAGACGGGGTACGCGATATTTGTCGGCTTGACGCCATACCGCTTCGGACTGCGGCTCGACGCCGCCCTTGGCGCAAAACAATGCGACTGCACCGTCAAGGATACGAAGGCTTCGTTCGACTTCAACGGAAAAGTCAACGTGACCCGGGGTATCGATAATGTTTATACGATGGTTTTTCCAGTATGCGGTGGTAGCGGCGGAAGTGATGGTAATACCTCTTTCCTGCTCCTGCTCCATCCAGTCCATCGTGGCGGTACCCTCGTGCGTTTCGCCGAGTTTATGAACCCTGCCGGTATAAAACAGGATACGCTCGGTCGTTGTGGTCTTCCCCGCATCGATATGAGCCATGATACCTATATTTCTTATGTTTTCAAGCGCAATTTCTCTTGGCATAGTTTAGGTTGTTCTCCCTATTTATAATTAAGATATTCTCATGACTCCCCTTAACAATAAGTATTGGTTGATACAAATTACCAGCGATAATGTGCAAACGCTTTGTTGGCTTCTGCCATACGATGGGTTTCTTCTTTCTTCTTGAAAGCGCCGCCCGTGCTGTTGAAAGCGTCCATAATTTCGCCTGCAAGACGTTCGTCCATCTTTTTCTCGCCGCGTTTTCTTGCGTACAAGGTCATCCAGCGGATGCCCAGCGTTTGTCTTCTGTCAGCGCGGATATCGAGAGGTACCTGGTACGTGCTACCGCCTACTCGTCTTGCTTTGACTTCGACTGCGGGCATCACGTTTTCAAGGGCCTTCGTAAAGACGTCGATTGCCGGTTGGTTTAATTTCTTTTCTACAATATCAAATGCACCGTAAACGATACCTTCGGCAGTTGATTTTTTGCCGTCGTACATTACCTGATTGATGAGTTTCGTAACAACTTTGCTGTTGAACTTCGGATCGGGAAGTACGTCACGTTTAGGTACGCCTGCTCTTCTTGGCATATTAGTAACCTCCTGTTTATTTGGGTGTTGAAATCATCCGATTATTATTTGGGGCGTTTTGCGCCGTACTTGGAACGAGCCTGTCTGCGATTTGCAACGCCTGCCGTGTCCAAAGTGCCGCGAATAATGTGATACCTGACGCCCGGCAAGTCCCTGACACGTCCGCCACGGATAAGTACCACGCTGTGCTCTTGCAGATTGTGACCGATACCGGGGATATAAATCGTACCCTCCATACCGTTTACAAGACGGACACGCGCGATTTTACGAAGCGCCGAGTTAGGTTTCTTAGGGGAAGTCGTGGTGACGGACAAGCATACGCCGCGTTTTTGCGGGCATTGCTGCATAATAGGCGTGGTGCTTTTCTTGACCTGTCTTTCCCTGCCTTGCTTGACTAATTGGTTAATTGTCGGCATTTTTTGCTAACCTCCTGATGTAATTTCGGATGAGCCTATCAGCAACCCGAAGATAAACTCAAACATTTATGGTAACGTCTTTACTTCAACCCCACGACCGCCGCCGGAACGTCGATGCCCGAAATTCTGCCGAGTTCCTTTTTGGAAGGAACGCTTATGATTTCGATACCGTTTTCCCTGCACAACGCGGTCACGCTGTTTCTGATAAAGCCGTCGGCATTGTCGGCGACGATGACACACTTTACCGTCTTTCCTTCAATGCTTTTAAGCACTTGTTTTGTACCGACCACTTTTTCGGATTCCGAAATGGTCTTTAATAATTTAGTATTTATCATATACTCTCACATTTAGAGTAATAGAAAACATCTTGTAGCAATACTACAAGCCCTAATATAATATCAATAAAAGAACAAGATGTCAAAGAAAAAAACGGGATTTTTATAAAATAATCTCAAAAACCGTGGTAATTTTGCATCAAAAGCAGGCTCGCGACGTAAAAACATATCGTCCCCGCCGTGATGAATACGTGAAATACCGCGTGTACGAATCTGAGTTTTATGCCGAACAGTATGCTCCCCGCGATACAAAGCAACGCTCCCGAAAGATAAAGTATCCTCACTGTGTGAGGTATGTACGAAAAATTGATGATGAACGCCGCAAGCATGACCGCGCCGATTACAAAGTCGAGCGTCATCGTTACCGCCTTGAATTTGTCGACGTTCGTCACGCTGAGCGCGACGCTTATGAACGCGATACCGAAACTTACGCCGAGCGCAATATAATTATAGACGTGATTCGACAACAATAAACACACCGCGCAACTGCAACCGATAACAAGAAACGGCACGTCGGAATGATCGACCTTGCGCCAATAATACTTTTTCACGGTGTCCTGAACGGCGTGATAAATCGTCGATATCGTGTATACCGTGATTGCCGAAAGACAGGTGATAATACTTGTCGCGTACGTCCTTGCGTCGAAACTTATCGTGAGCATGTAAATAAGCCCGGCGATATAAAAAAGTATGGGCAATCCGTGCGTAACGCAGTTTGCGATTTCTTCAGGCACGGAATAGTTTACCTTTGAATATTTTCTGCCGTTTACGTCGACTTCGATTATGTTTGCGCTTCTTGTCAGTTTCATCGTTCTTCCCTAAAAAGTCTCGTATGTGTTTTCGCAAAACAAGGTGTTTATCGTGCCGTTTTGCAACTTAATCTTTGTTTTTTGCAATTATTCAAGGCTTACCGACGCTGACGCGTCAAGGTCCAAAGACGCCCGTCCTTTGCCTTCTTTTATGAGGTTAAAAGCGCACGCGCCGATCATTGCGGCGTTGTCCGTACAAAGTTTCAAAGGCGGATAAACCACGTTCACGCCGTGCTTTTTCCCGACCTTTTCCATCTCCTCGCGAAGGTGCTTATTCGACGCGACTCCCCCTGCGATAACGACGGTTTTCAGCCCCGTTTTCAGCAGTGCTTTTTCGACGTTTTCGGTCATTACTCCGACCGCCGATTTCTGGAAGGAACACGCGACGTCCGCTTTGTTTACTTCTTCGCCTTTTTGCGCCGCCGTGTGCATGTAATTTATCACCGACGTTTTCAGCCCGCTGTAACTGAAATCGAGGGTGTTTTTGTTGTGAAATCCTTTCGGGAAATCTATCGTGGGTTTCCCGTCTTTTGCAAGTTTTTCGATTTCCGGGCCGCCGGGATAAGGCAACCCCAAAACGCGCGCGACTTTGTCGAACGCTTCGCCCACGGCGTCGTCCTGCGTAGTGCCGATGACTTTTACGTCGTCATACCCAGTAACCTCCACGATTGCGGTGTGTCCGCCCGACGCAAGCAAGCAAAGATACGGCGGTTCCAGCGATTTGTCCGCAATATAGTTTGCCGAAATGTGCCCCCTGACGTGATTGACCTTAATAAGCGGCACGTTCATTGCGTACGCAAGCGCTTTCGCATACGATACGCCGACAAGCAGCGCGCCCAGAAGTCCCGCTCCGTACGTTACCGCCACGGCGGATATGTCGGAAAGCGACACGTTTGCCTGCTTCAACGCTTCATCGACGGTGTTTCTTATCGCCGAAACGTGATTCCTGCTTGCGATTTCCGGGACAACCCCGCCGAATCGCTTGTGAATCTCGATCTGCGACGCTATGACAAGCGACAATACGTCCCTGCCGCGCGTTACCGCCGCCGACGTTTCGTCGCAACTCGACTCTATCGCAAGAATAAGATAATCGTCCTTGTTTTGAAGTTCCTTGAACTTTTTTGCGGCGATTTCTTCGTACATTAAAGCCTCTTCAAGTATTCCACGATAAACGGCTCGATATCGCCGTCCATAACAGACTGGATATTGCCCGTTTCGTAATTCGTCCTGTGGTCTTTCACCATAGTGTACGGGCAGAAAACGTAACTTCTTATCTGGCTGCCCCATTCGATTTTTTTAAGGTCGCCTTTTATGGAATTGGCTTCCGCCATTTGTTCTTCTTCGCGTTTTTCAATGAGTTTCGATTTCAGCATACGCATGCAGACTTCGCGGTTCTGAATCTGGCTGCGCTCGTTCTGACAAGCGACGATAATGCCCGTCGGGATATGCGTGATACGCACCGCGCTTTCGGTTTTGTTGACGTGCTGACCGCCCGCGCCGCCCGAACGATAGGTATCGACTTTCAGGTCTTCCGGGCGAATTTCGATTTCTTCGTCGTTGATGATTTCGGGCATTACTTCGACCGATGCGAACGACGTGTGTCGGCGCGACTGCGAATCGAACGGGGAAATTCTGACAAGGCGGTGTATGCCTTTTTCGGCCTTCAGATATCCGTACGCATTGTCGCCTTCCGCCGTGAACGTTACGCTTTTTATGCCCGCTTCGTCGCCTTCTAAGAGGTCAAGGACTTTCATCTGATAACCCTTTCTTTCGATATATCTCGAATACATGCGATACAGCATCTGCACCCAATCCTGCGCTTCCGTACCGCCTGCTCCCGCATGCAAAGTAATGATTGCGTTGAGCGAGTCGTATTTGCCTTTTAAAAGCGCGTCAAGTCTTAAATGCTCGATTTTGTCGGTTAAACCTGCGATTTCGGCATTTACGCTTTCGACTTCGCTTTCGTCGTCGGCTTCTTCGGCAAGCTCGATAAGGACCTTTACGTCCTCGACTTCCGCCCTTACTTTTTCAAATTTCTGGATTTTTGTTTCCAGCATTTTCAGCTCGCGGTTGACTTCTCCCGCGTGCGCCATGTTATCCCAGAAACCGTCCGAGTGCTGTTCTTTCGTAAGGACGTCGACGCGGGCTTTCAGACTGCCCAAATCGAAAGCATCCGCAACCATTTTAAGGGTATCGTCAAATTCCTTTATTTTATTTTTCTGATTGAAAAAATCTACCATTGTCGTTAATTATTCTGGTTTCTTCCGCAGCAGTTCTTGTATTTTTTGCCCGAGCCGCACGGACACGGATCGTTTCTGCCGACCTTGCCTGCGCTCTTCACGGGTTTCGCCTTGTTGTTGACGCGCTCGACGCCCTGCTTAACTTCGCCGTCCTCGCTTCTTTCCACGGTGACTTTCATAAGGGTAATCGCCGTGTCGCGACGAATGTTGTCGATCATTTCGTCAAACATTTCAAAGCCTTCTTTCTGATATTCCTGCACGGGATTGTGCTGACCGTATCCGCGAAGTCCGATACCTTCCCTGAGACTCGACATTGCGTCGATATGATCCATCCACTTGCTGTCGACGTTTCGTAAAAGCACAAACCTTTCAAGGTCGTGGAAGTCAAGACCGACCGATTCGCAATACTTGACCTTTTCTTCAAGGAGTTCTTTCGCTTTTGCGGCAACTTCTTCGACAAGCCCTTCGCGGCTGAGTTTTTTGGCTTTTTCCGCCGTGATAAACGCAGTGCCTTCGGGGAAAAGTCTTTGTTCGAGCGCGCGGTTGAACGCTTCGAGATCCCACTCTTCAACGGGCTTTTCGTCGTCGTAATAGAACCCGACGATTTCCCTTGCGACAGGCTCGATCATATCGATGACCTGCGCGTGTACGTCAACGCCGTCCAGAACCTTGTTGCGCTCTTCGTAAATGATTTCGCGCTGCTTGTTCATGACGTCGTCGTAACTCAGCACGCTCTTTCTGATTGAGAAGTTGCGACTTTCGACCATGCGCTGAGCGCGTTCGATCTGCTTGCTGATGACACTGTTCGAAATCGCCATATCGTCGTCGACGTTCATCATTTCGGTGATGCGTTTCAGCTTATCGCCGCCGAAAATCCTTGCAATGTCGTCTTCAAGGGAAATATAGAAAATCGAACTGCCTTTGTCGCCCTGACGTCCGCTTCGACCGCGCAACTGGTTGTCGATACGGCGGCTTTCGTGGCGTTCCGTGCCGATTATGCGAAGACCGCCCGCCTCGATGACTTCTTCCTTTTCCTTGTCGCAAGTTTCCTTGTACGACTTATAATATCTTTGGTATTCGTCGCGAAGTTTAATAAGGTTTTCGTCGTCGAGTTTCACAAACGACGTTGCGGTTTCGATATCTTCCGTGCTGTATCCTTCTTTTTCAAGGCGTTGTTTGGCAAGATATTCGGGATTTCCGCCCAGCATAATATCGGTGCCTCGGCCTGCCATGTTCGTGGCGATGGTAACCGCGCCGATTCTGCCCGCCTGCGCGACGATATCCGCTTCCATCTTATGGTTTTTCGCATTCAATACGTTGTGGAAAATGCGTTCTCTGTGCAGAATTTTTGACAAAAGTTCCGATTTTTCGACGGAAACCGTGCCGACAAGCACCGGCTGACGACGTTCCACACAATCTTTGATATCCTTGATAATCGCGTCGATTTTGCCCGATTTTTTCGTATAAATCTGGTCGTTTTCGTCGATTCTTATCATCGGAAGATTGGTGGGGATAACCACGACGTCAAGGTTGTAAATGTTCTGGAATTCTTCTTCTTCCGTCTTCGCCGTACCCGTCATACCCGACAGTTTTTTGTAAAGGCGGAAGTAGTTTTGAAGGGTAATCGTCGCAAGAGTGCGGTTTTCGCTTTGTACCCTTACGTTTTCTTTCGCTTCGATCGCCTGATGCAGCCCGTCGCTGAAACGACGTCCCGTCATAACGCGGCCGGTGAATTCGTCGACGATAAGCACCTGTCCGTCCTGTACGATGTAATCGACGTCCTTTTTCATTATGACGTTGGCTTTCATCGCCTGATTGATATAGTGGTTAAGCGCGGTGTTGTCAAGGTCGGTAAGGTTTTGCACCCCAAAGAATTTCTCGGCTTTCGCGACGCCTTCGTCGGTGAGATTGACCGTCTTTTCCTTTTCTTCGTGGGTGTAATCTTCGCCTTCTTTCAACGTCCTTGCGAATCGGTTTGCGCGGATATACATATCGCTCGACTTATCGCCGCGTCCCGAAATGATAAGGGGTGTGCGCGCTTCGTCGATGAGTATGCTGTCCACTTCGTCCACGATTGCAAAGGCGTGTCCGCGCTGTACGCGGTCTTCTTTCGTGACCGCCATATTGTCGCGAAGGTAATCGAAGCCGAACTCGTTGTTCGTGCCGTAAGTTATATCGGCGTTATAGGCGGCTTTTTTGTCTTCCGTCTTCATATCGTGCAAAATAACGCCGACGCTCATTCCGAGGAATCTGTAAATCTTTCCCATCCACTCGGCGTCGCGCTTTGCAAGGTAATCGTTGACGGTAACTACGTGTACGCCGTTCCCCGTAAGCGCGTTGAGATACGCCGGCAGCGTTTCGACAAGCGTTTTTCCTTCGCCGGTCTTCATTTCTGCGATGCGTCCCTGATGCAAGGTGATGCCGCCCAGAAGCTGCACGTAATAATGACGAAGCCCGGTAACCCTCGTCGACGCCTCTCTTACCGCCGCAAACGCTTCGGGCAGAAGTGCGTCCAGCTTTTCGCCGTTATTGTATCTTTCTTTCAATGCCGGCGTGATCGCTTGCAGCTCTTCGTCGGACATAGCCTTAAATCTTTCCGACAATTCTTCAACCTTATCGGCAATCTTTTTCAGTTTTCTGACGTTTCTTTCGTTCTCGTCAAAAAGCGTGCTGAAAATACCCATTTAATCTCCTTGTGCGTGTGCGCGCAAAAAAATGACTTTTTTATATAATACACTAAATTAGTTTTTGTGTAAAGCGTTGACGTTATCTTCGGCGATTTCGCCTTTTTCGCCGTCGGGTTTGAATGCGGTTTGCGCCGCCGTTATCGAATAAATCTTGCGTGCGCCCGCGCGTTTTAAGACTCTCGCGCATTCGTTTATCGTCGCGCCCGTCGTGTAAACGTCGTCGATGACAAGGACGTTTTTGCCCTTGATTTCGTCGGCGCGGACAACGTCGAAAACGCCTTTCAGGTTTTCACGACGCTCTTTTGCGGTCAGTTTCTTCTGTCTGTCGGTTTCTTTGACCTTTTTGAGATTGTCGAAAACCGAAAGCCCGGTGCGAAGTCCGACCTCTTTTGCAAGAAGTTCCGACTGATTGTAGCCCCTTTCTTTTTCTTCTATTTCGGTCATCGGGACGTACAAAATGAAGTCGCAATTAAAATTTCCCGTGAAGTATTCGTCAGCCATCGCTTTCGCAAGTTCTTTCGCAATATAAAGTTTGTTGCCGAATTTAAGTTTTTTGACAAGGTCGCTTGCCGTTTTTTCGTAAATGAACGGCGAACGATTCATATCGAAGTATTTATCGAAGCGGGTGCAGTTGTCGCAGTAGTCCGCCTCGTTTCTCATTCTTATGCCGCAGATTTTGCAGCGATGCCCGTCGTTTTCGATAAGGTTTAAGTAACATTTGCCGCAAAGATTCAGCCTTGTTTCGTGTTGAAGTTCGTCGCCGCAGTTGACGCAGGTCAGCCCTTCGGGATACAGCAAATCCAGAAACTTATCGGAAAGTTTTTTGAAAAACTCCTTCGCTTTAGTCGTATTCACCGTACGCCTCCGTCAGAAATCTTGTGAGCAACGTATAACGTTTTGCAGTGTAATTGTTCCTGACCATACGCTTTACGACGTCTTCCGCGCCCACGATGACGCACAGGTCTTTCGCGCGGGTTACGGCGGTGTACAAAAGGTTTCTGGTCATTATGAAATAGTTCCCCTGCGAGAGCGCGACAACCACCGCCTTGAACTCGCTTCCCTGCGATTTATGCACCGAAACGGCGTATGCCGGGATAATCTGGTCAATATCGCTTAACGAATATTCCGACACTTTATTATCATCAAAACGCACGTTAAACTTCATATTTTGTCGGTCGATACTTTCGATAAAGCCCGTATCGCCGTTGAAAACGCCTGCCCCGCGTTTAATTCTTCCGTCAACTTCTTCAAACCATTCCTGCTCGTAATTATTGACGGTCTGCATTATTTTATCACCTTCGCGGAAGGTGTATTCGCCGCATTTTATGTCGTCGGAAGAATCCTTTTTCGGGTTAAGGCTGTCCCTTATCGCAGCGTTTAAGCTGATGACGCCCGCAACGCCCTTTTTCATCGGACACAGTACCTGCACGTCGGTCTGCTCGCATTTCAGATACTTCGGCAATCTTGTCGTGACAAGCGCTTCGACCTCGGCTTTGACTTCGGTCGGGTCGGACTTATCGACAAAGAAAAAGTCTTTTGCGCGGTTGTCGAGCACAGGCATTTTGCCGTGATTTATAAGGTGCGCGTTTTCGATAATCATACTGCCGTCGGACTGACGATAGATTTTGTCAAGATACGTTATTTTGAAAAGTCCCGACGCGATTACGTCCGCAAGAACGTTGCCCGCGCCCACCGACGCAAGCTGATCCTTGTCGCCAACGAGTATTAGCGTCGCGCCGTCCTGCAACGCCTTGACAAGGCTTGAAAAGACGTATTCGTCAACCATGCTCACTTCGTCGACGATGACGACGTCCACGGGGATTTTCGTGTTTTCGTTGTAAGTGAAATAGCCTTTGCCGTCTTTGAAATCGAGGTCAAGCAGGCGGTGAATGGTTTTCGCTTCTTCACCCGTTGCCTCGCCCATACGTTTCGCCGCGCGTCCCGTTGGCGCGCACAGCTGATAGGACAGCTTCAAAAATTTGAGAATGTGCAGAATGCACTTTATTATCGTGGTTTTGCCCGTGCCGGGGCCGCCCGTTATGACGTGCACGCCGGAATTAAGGCTGTTCGACACGGCTTCGCGCTGCTTTTCGTGCAGTTTTATGCCGCTCATTTCTTCAAACTTATCGATTTGTTCCGAAAAATCCACTTCGATGCCGCCGTGCGCCGCTTCCAGAAGCGCAAGTCGTCTTGCAATCGTTTTTTCGGTAAGGTAGCTTTTGTAAAGCATATAAAAGCGCGCGTTATCGACGACGTAGTCTTTGATTTCCGCCAGGAAAATAAGGTCTTCGATATTGCACTCCACCTTTTCAAGATAAGTTTCGTCAAATCCCAAAAGGGATAAAAGTTCTTTTTTGAGTATATCGTCGGGAAGCGCGGTGTGCCCGCTCTTGTTCGACGCTTCTTTAAGGGTATAAATTATGCCCGCCCGAATTCTGAAATCGCTGTCTTTCGTGATTCCGACTTCCTGTGCGATTTTGTCGGCGGTCTGAAACCCGACGCGTTCCACGTCGGAAATAAGTTGATACGGATTGGTTTTTACGACTTCTTCGGTGCGCGCGCCGTACGTTTTATAGATTTTAAGCGCAAGGTTTAAAGACACGTCAAAGCGTTGAAGATATACAAGCGTATCCTGCATTTCGCCGTGCTCGCGAAGGGTGGCGCATATTTCCGCCGCCTTTTTCGCGCTGATTCCTTTCACTTCGGCAAGTTTTTCGGGGCTTGTTTTCATCACGTCGAGGGTGCGCTCGCCGAAACGCTCCACGATATTCCTTGCGGTAACTTCGCCGACGCCCTTAAAAATTCCGCTTTTCAGAAACTTTTCGATTGCCGCCGCGCCGTCGGGCTCGACAACTTTCACGCTTTCCGCAAGAAACTGCAAGCCGTGTCTTGCGTGGTACTTATAGTCGCCGGTAAGTTCCAGCCGCATACCTTCGTAAATTTCCGGAAAAACGCCGACAGCGGTGACGTAATCACCGCTGCTTCTTAAATCGACGACAGTATAACCGTTGTCTTCGTTTCTGAAAATAATTTTTTCGACGTCGCCCGAGATAATCATTACTTAATCTCCGCTACCGCTTTTTTAAGTTCCTCCGTTTTGTCGGTCTTTTCCCAAGTAACGTCGTTTCTTCCGAGATGGCCGTAGTTGGCAACCTTTCTGTAAACGGGTTTGCGTAAGTCAAGGTTGTTGATGATTGCAAGCGGACGGAAGTCAAACACTTTCAGCACCGCTTTTGTCAGAATTTCGTCGGACACTACGCCCGTACCGAACGTGTTCAAGGACACCGAAACGGGGCGTGCGCGACCGATTGCATAGGCAACCTCGATTTCGCATTTTTTTGCAAGTTTTGCCGCAACGACGTTTTTACAGACGTATCTTGCCATGTAAAGTGCGCTTCTGTCAACTTTCGTGGGATCTTTTCCTGAAAGCGCGCCGCCGCCGTGCGGGCAATATCCGCCGTACGTATCGACGATGATTTTACGTCCCGTAAGCCCGCTGTCGCCGTGCGGTCCGCCGATAACGAACCTGCCCGTGGGGTTGACGAAAATCTTTGTATCGTCATCGATAAGGTTTTCGGGGATTGTGGTTTTTATGACCTTTTCGATAATATCTTTTCTTATTTGTTCCTGCGTTACGTCGGGGTTGTGCTGTGCGGAAATGACAACCGTATCGACGCGTTTCACAACGCCGTCGTCATATTCGACGGTAACCTGTGATTTCCCGTCGGGACGCAAGTACGAAAGAGTGCCGTCTTTTCTCACCGCCGTGAGTTTTTTGGTGAGCGCGTGCGACAGCACGATGGGCATCGGCATAAGTTCTTCCGTTTCGTCACAGGCGAAACCGAACATCATACCCTGATCCCCCGCGCCGGTTTTGTCGATAATATCGCCATCGAATTCCTGCGCGTCATTGACGCCCATTGCGATGTCGGGCGATTGCTCGTTAATCGCGGTGAGAACCGAACAGGTGTTGTAGTCGAATCCTAAATCACTGCTGTCGTAACCGACGTCTTTGATGACGTCGCGCGCGATTTTCGAGATGTCGGAATAGCAATCCGCCGTGATTTCGCCCATTACGAACACGACGCCCGTCGTCGCGCAAACTTCGCACGCAACGTGAGCCCCGGGATCTTTTGCAAGAATATCGTCAAGGATAGCGTCCGCGATCTGGTCGCAAACCTTATCGGGATGCCCTTCGGTAACACTTTCTGATGTAAACAGTCTTTTCATAGTATCTCCAAAAAATCAGCGGTCAAAAAGGATATTCTTCCGATGTGACCGCCGTGTATTTGTTATTCGTTGTCGTAATCGCCGAGGGTGTCGTCGAATTCCTTATCTTCGAAAGTGCAGGTAATCGGCTTTTCGGGATGATCCACAACGGGAGCGGTGGTGATGTTTTTGTAAATCTTCATACCGGTGCCGGCGGGGATAAGTTTACCTATGATAACGTTTTCTTTCAGACCGAGCAACGGATCGATTTTGTTCTTGATTGCGGCGTCGGTAAGTACGCGGGCGGTTTCCTGGAACGATGCCGCCGACAGGAAGGATTCCGTCGCGAGAGCGGCTTTCGTGATACCGAGCAACGTACGTTTTGCCTTTGCGGGTTCTCCGCCGTTTTCAAGGGTTTTTTGGTTGGCGTCTTCGTACTCAAAGATGTCGACGAGCGTGCCAGGGAGCATATCGGTGCTGCCCTGCGACTCGATCTTGACCTTTCTGAGCATCTGGCGGACGATGACTTCGATATGTTTATCGTTGATATCGACGCCGGAGTTTCTGTACGCCGACTGGACTTCTTTCGTCACGTAATCCTGTACGCCTTTTACGCCGCGTGCGCGGAGCATATCTTGTAGGTTGATTGAACCTTGAGTGAACGGATCGCCCGGTTCCACCTTGCTGCCGTTATCGACTTTGAGTTTCGCGCCGTAAGGAATCGCGTACGATTTGGTTTCGCCGTCAGCGCTCGTAACGATGATTTCACGGTCGTTGTTGGTGCGGGTTACGACGCCGCTGTTTTCCGCGATGACCGCCTGTCCCTTGGGACGACGCGCTTCAAACAATTCTTCGACACGGGGAAGACCTTGCGTAATATCGTCCGACGTTGCAACGCCGCCCGAGTGGAATGTACGCATCGTAAGCTGCGTGCCCGGTTCGCCGATTGATTGCGCCGCGATGATACCGACCGCTTCGCCGAGTTTTACGGGGTTGCCGCTCGCCATATTCTTGCCGTAGCATTTCGCGCAGACGCCGTGGCGTGTTTTGCACGAAAGAATGCTTCTGATTGCGACTTTCGGCAGTTTTTTGAGATCGGAGCCGTTCTTAATCCATTCGTCGGTAAGAATTTTGTCGATTTCCTGCGCCTTGTCGGGAAGGATCATCGTATCTGCTTCCACAAGCACCTCGCCGGTGACGGGATGCAGGACGGGTTTCACCGTATATCTGCCGTCGATACGTTCCGCAAGAGTTTCAAGTCTGTTCTTGCCGTCATAAATTGCCGTGACTTCAACGCCTTTCGTGTCGCCGCAATCTTCCTCGTTGACGATGACGTCCTGCGATACGTCGACAAGACGACGGGTAAGATAACCCGAGTCAGCCGTTTTAAGAGCGGTATCCGCCAGACCTTTACGTCCGCCGTGTGACGAAATGAAGTATTCAAGAACGGAAAGCCCTTCGCGGTAGTTTGCCTTGACGGGAAGTTCGATCGTTCTGCCCGACGGGTCGGAAACAAGTCCGCGCATACCTGCAAGCTGACGAATCTGTCCCATGTTACCACGAGCGCCGGAGTTCGCCATCATCCAGATGGGGTTGAAGGGATCCATTTCGGATTTAAGTTCTTCGGTGACTTCGTCGGTGGCTTTCTTCCAGGTTTCGACAACCGCGTTGTAGCGTTCGTCTTCCGAGATGATACCGCGACGGAAGTTCTTTTCGACGTTGACGATTGCGTCGTCGGCTTTCTTGATGATTGCCTCTTTGCCTTCGGGAATATGCATATCGAAAACGCTTGTCGTTACGCCCGACAAAGTCGAGTATTTATAGCCAAGGCTCTTGATAGCGTCGGCGACTTTTGCGGTTTCGGTTGCGCCCTTGTACTTAAAGCAGTTGTCGACGATTTTGTTGAGTTCCTGCTTGCGAAGAGCGATAATGCCCTTGCTTTCGTTGATAAGCCCTTCGACTTCGAGGTCAAGCATTTGTTCAGGCGTGTCGCGCGGTACGAAATGCAAATCCTGCGGAATGATTTCGTTGAAAATCCAACGACCGATGGAAGTGGTCAGGCGTTTGCTGTACACTTTGCCGTCGATTTCCTTTTCAACGCGCATTACGACTTTTGCTTGAAGGTCGATGACGCCGTTTCTGTAAGCGGTCATCGCCTCGTTGGGGGATCTGAATATTTTGCCTTCGCCTTTCGCGCCCGGGCGTATGATAGTAAGGTAATAAGAACCTATTACCATATCCTGTGTAAGAGAGATGATCGGGTGACCGTCCGAAAGTTTCAGAATGTTGTTGGTGGACAACATAAGGATTCTGGCTTCGGCTTGCGCCTCGATCGACAAAGGTACGTGGACTGCCATCTGGTCGCCGTCGAAGTCGGCGTTGAACGCGCCGCAGGCAAGCGGATGAAGTTTGATTGCGCGACCTTCGACAAGGACAGGTTCAAACGCCTGAATACCAAGTCTGTGAAGCGTCGGAGCACGGTTCAGAAGTACGGGGTGATCCTTGATGACTTCTTCCAGAATATCCCATACTTGGGGTTTCATCGACTCCACAAAGCGTTTCGCACTCTTAATGTTATGGCAGATGTTGCGTTCCACAAGTTTATTCATTACGAACGGCTTAAACAACTCAACAGCCATTTCTTTGGGCAAACCGCACTGATAAAGTTTCAGTTCCGGCCCTACGACGATAACGGAACGACCTGAATAGTCGACACGTTTACCAAGCAGGTTCTGACGGAAACGACCTTGTTTACCGCGCAGCATCGAGGACAACGATTTAAGGTCGCGGTTGCCGCTGCCGGTGACCGCTTTGCCCCTTCTGCCGTTATCGATAAGAGCGTCGACGGCTTCTTGGAGCATACGTTTTTCGTTGTGAATGATGGTGTCGGGCGCGCCGAGTTCTTTCAGATGTTTCAGACGATTGTTACGGTTGATAACGCGTCTGTAAAGGTCGTTAAGGTCGCTCGTTGCGAAACGTCCGCCGTCAAGCTGAATCATCGGGCGAAGTTCGGGCGGGAGAACGGGGATAACGTCCAGAATCATCCATTCGGGGCGGTTGCCGCTGATGCGGAACGCTTCCACGATTTCAAGACGTTTTACCGCGCGCAGTCTCTTTTGTCCGACGGAATTCGCGACGATGTCTTTCAGAATTTTGCTTTCCTTATCGAGGTCGATTTCGATAAGAAGTTCTTTTATGGCTTCCGCACCCATTCCGACGCGGAAAGCCTTGCTGCCGTATTTTTCGCAAAGTTCGCGATATTCACGATCGGTAAGGACTTGTTTTTTGTGGATTTCGGGGACTTCGCCCGGATCCAGAACGATATGGGATACGAAGTACAAAACCTGTTCAAGCTCCTTCGGGGAAATATCCGCCATAAGGCTGATACGCGAAGGAACGCCGCGGAAATACCAGATGTGCGATACGGGCGCCGCAAGTTCGATATGTCCCATACGTTCGCGACGGACTTTCGCTTTCGTTACTTCGACGCCGCACTTTTCGCAGATGACGCCCTTGTAACGGATGCGTTTATATTTGCCGCAGTGGCATTCCCAGTCTTTCGTGGGCCCGAAGATTTTCTCGCAGAAAAGTCCGCCGGGCTCGGGTTTTTGTGTTCTGTAATTTATCGTTTCGGGTTTAAGAACCTCGCCGTACGACCATTCCCTGATTTTTTCAGGGCTGGCAATACCGATTTGCATTGAATCGAAAGAACTTAATTCATACATAATGCCGATACCTCCTTACTCAGCATCGTCCGACGCGTTGTCGGCCATATCCTTGAAAATATCGTTATCGAAATCAGCGTCGCTGTCGTCGAACAGATTGTCGCCGAACAGATCGCCTTCGTCAACGTTGTCAACCTTGAACAAGTCGTCGATGTCGACTTCCGCAAGTTCTTCGTCTTTCTTATCCGCGTTGAACGCAACGGTGTCTGCGTCTTCTTCGGTGAAGTCGCGCAGTTTGACCTCGTCGTGTTCTTCGGTAAGAACTTTGACGTCAAGAGCCAACGATTGTAATTCTTTGATAAGAACCTTGAACGATTCGGGGATACCCGGTTCGGACACGTTGTTGCCCTTCACGATATTTTCGTAAGTCTTGACACGTCCCACGACGTCGTCCGACTTAACGGTGATGATTTCCTGCAAAATGTTCGCCGCGCCGTATGCGTACAACGCCCAGACTTCCATTTCGCCGAAACGCTGTCCGCCGAATTGCGCCTTGCCGCCAAGAGGCTGCTGCGTTACCACGCTGTACGGACCCGTGCTTCTTGCGTGAATCTTGTCGTCGACAAGGTGAGCAAGTTTAAGGTAGTACATGTAGCCGACCGTTACACGGTTTTCAAAAGGTTCGCCCGTGCGGCCGTCGAAAAGTTGAATTTTGCCGTCTTCGGGAAGTCCGTTTTCCTGCAAAAGTTGTTTGATGTCGTTTTCGGACGCGCCGTCGAATACTGGGGTTGCGATCTTCCAGTCAAGCATTTTCGCGACAAGTCCCAAGTGAACTTCAAGAACCTGACCGATATTCATACGGGAAGGAACGCCCAACGGGTTCAACACGATTTGCAGCGGCGTACCGTCTGCCATAAACGGCATGTCTTCTTTGGGAAGAACGCGGGACACGACGCCTTTGTTACCGTGACGCCCCGCCATCTTGTCGCCGACCGAAATCTTACGTTTTTGCGCGATATATACGCGCACCTGTTTGTTGACGCCGGGAGCAAGCTCGTCTCTGTTCTTTCTTGTGAAGATTTTCACGTCGACAACGATACCGCTTTCGCCGTGAGGCACACGAAGGGACGTATCGCGCACTTCTCTTGCTTTATCGCCGAAAATTGCACGAAGAAGTCTTTCTTCGGGCGTAAGTTCGGTTTCGCCCTTCGGGGTGACTTTACCGACGAGAATGTCGCCGCTTCTGACTTCCGCGCCGACTCTGACGATACCGTCTTCGTCCAGGTTTTTAAGAGCCTCTTCCGAAAGGTTGGGAATATCTCTCGTTATTTGTTCTTCGCCGAGTCTCGTTTCACGGGCTTCGCTTTCGTATTCTTCGATGTGGATCGAGGTGAAAACGTCGTCGCGTACGAGTTGTTCGGAAATAAGTACCGCGTCTTCGTAGTTATAGCCTTCCCAGCTCATGAAGCCGATAAGGATATTTCTGCCAAGCGCGAGTTCGCCGTTCTGGGTTGAAGGACCGTCCGCAAGGATCATACCCTTCGTCACCTTCTGACCGCTGACCACGATGGGTTTCTGGTTGATGCAGGTGCTTTGGTTGCTGCGCACGAATTTCGAGGTGTAGTAAGTATCGTCTTCGCCGTCGGGACGAGCCACGACGATTTTGTCTGCGTCGACGTATTTTACGACGCCGTCGTTTTTGGCGATGATAAGCACGCCGCTGTCGTATGCAATCTTATGTTCGACGCCGGTTGCGATCATCGGCGCTTCGGGACGAAGCAGAGGCACTGCCTGACGCTGCATGTTCGAGCCCATCAACGCACGGTTCGTATCGTCGTTTTCAAGGAACGGAATAAGAGCAGTTGCAATGGATACCAACTGTTTGGGCGATACGTCCATATAGTCGACGCGGCTTACGTCAACCTCGCGGATATCTTCGCGGATACGGCACGTAACGCGTTGGTGAATGAATTTTCCGTTTTCGTCAAGCGTTTCGCTGGCTTGCGCGATGACGTACTTATCTTCCTCGTCCGCCGCCATATAAGTGACGTCGTCGGTAACGATGCCTTCGGGTTTTTTGACCTTTCTGTACGGCGATTCGATAAATCCGTATTCGTTGATGCGTGCGTACGAAGCAAGCGAAGTGATAAGACCGATGTTCTGTCCTTCGGGCGTTTCTACCGGGCACATACGACCGTAGTGAGTGTGGTGAACGTCACGGACTTCGAAGCCGGCTCTTTCCCTTGACAAACCGCCGGGGCCGAGAGCGGAAACTTTACGTTTGTGCGTGAGTTCCGCAATGGGGTTGGGCTGTTCCATGAACTGCGACAACTGGGAGCTTCCGAAGAATTCCTTGATCGCGCTTGCCACGGGACGGGTGTTGATAAGCGTCGAGGGTTTCATATCGGCGGTTTCGGCGGCGATGGACATACGCTCCTTGATAACTCTTTCAAGACGGAGCATACCTTTTCCGAACTGATGTTCCAGAAGTTCGCCGACGGAGCGGACGCGACGGTTCGACAAGTGGTCGATATCGTCGGTCGTGCCGAGACCATAGGAAAGACCTTGGTTGTAAGTGATTGCCGCTACGATGTCTTCAAGCGTCAGGTGTCTTACGACAAGTTCTTTCACGTTGTTTCTTATTGCGTCAAGGCGCGCTTCGTCTCCTTCGACTTCGTCAAGAAGTTTTTTGAGGTTGGGATAATAAACCTTTTCCAGAATTCCGAGTTCCTCGGGATTGCAGTCGACGATTGCGTCAAGGTCGACGGTGTTGTTGCCGATGACTTTGAATTCAATCGTTTTCTTTTCGCCGTCTTTTTCGGCAGAGGAAACTTCGACGTAAACTTCGTTCACGGCGTTGTTCTGGATTTCTTTCGCTTTTTCTTCGGTGATGACCTCGCCTTTTTCTGCAAGGATTTCGCCGGTGAGAACGCTTACGACGTCGCGGGTGATTTTTTGTCCCTCGACACGGGAAGCAAGGCTCAACTTTTTGTTGAACTTATACCTGCCGACTCTCGTAAGGTCGTAACGACGATTGTCGAAGAAGTAATTGTTGATGAGAATGTTCGCGCCTTCGAGGGTGGGAACTTCGCCGGGACGCATTCTTCTGAACAGGTCGATTTTGCCCGCTTCTTCGGTGTGCGAGCCTTGCGGATCGCGTTCACAGGTGTCGGCAATCATCTTTTCTTCAAATACGGCGTTGATCTGGTCGTCCGTGCCGTAACCCAAAGCCCTTAAAAGCGTGGTTGCGGTGATTTTGCGCTGACGATCGACGTGTACCCAAAGCAAACCGTTGGCGTCCTGCTCGAATTCAAGCCATGCGCCGTGGTTAGGAATCATCTGGTTGGAATAGCGCATTACGCCGTTCTTGTCCCTTTCGCCCTTGTAATAAACGCCCGGGCTCCTGACAAGCTGGCTGACGATAACGCGTTCCGCGCCGTTGATGACGAAACTTCCGCTGTCCGTCATCAAAGGAATATCGCCCATAAAGATTTCTTCCGGCTCTTCGATAACGCCCGTTTCGAGGTTGGTGAGACGAGCCTTTACTTTAAGAGGCACGGCATACGTCGCGTCGCGGTTTTTGCATTCCCTGACCGAATACTTCGGCTCGCCGTCGAGTCTGTAATCGATGAAGGACAATTCCATACGTCCCGAAAAGTCGCGGATGGGCGAATATTCGTCCAGCACGTCTTTGATGCCGTGTTCGAGGAAACTCTTGTACGAATTCTTCTGAACTTCGATGAGGTACGGAATATCGAGCACGTCTTTGATCTTGCTGAAAGAGTAACGCTCGGTATTGCCATACTTTACCTTGTGAACTTTTACTTCTGACATCGTGTAACTCCTTTTTTACTGGAAATTAAATTTTGAAATTATGTTGAAATTTTTGCTACCGTGCATTATAATGAGATAAGTGCATAAGAAGGTTATGTCTTGATGCACCTCGCGAGGGCTAAAACCTCAGTACGACAACGCAAAAAGGCGACATTCGCCCCTACCCTTTCCGACTGATTCGAAAAAGAAAAATATACTTATTCATATTTTTACGCATTTTACGAGTTTACACGAAGTCGCGCAAGATGTCAACCGTTTTTGCTTATATATTTATAAATAAAATAAAAAAAGTACAAAAATAAACGAAAAATAATGAGAATCGACAAATTTTTGAAAATTTCACGCATTATTAAACGCCGCACCGTCGCGCAGGACGCCTGCGACGGCGGCAGAATCGAGGTTAACGGCCGCGACGCGAAACCGTCCAAAGACGTCAAAGCGGGCGATATCGTCGTCGTGCATTTCGGCAACGACACCGTAAAAATCAGAATCCTTGCAACGCCCGACGTCGCAAACAAGGCAAACGCAACCGATTTGTATGAGGTGATCGACGACTGATGTTTGACGTAATTATTCCGGCGGCGGGCGAGAGTTCCCGCTTTTCAGGCAACCTCAACAAACTCTTCTGCACGGTAAACGGCCGTACGGTGCTTGAAAATTCCGTATTGCCCTTTCTTGCTTTTTCCGGTCTTGAAAAAATAATCGTCGCGGTGAACGACGAGAATTTTGCTCGCGCGCGCTCGCTTTTCGACGGATACGAAAACGTAACCGTGATTTTGGGCGGCAGCACCCGCACCGACACCGTGAAACGCGCCCTTGAACGCGTAACTGCCGAATTCGTTCTTATCCACGACGGCGCGAGGCCTTTTGTTTCCGACAACGTGATAAAAAACGTACTTGACGCGCTGAACGACGTCGACGCAGTGGTCCCCGTGATAAAACTCGACGACAGCATCGCGAACGTGAAAAACGGATACCGCGCGGCAGACCGCGAAGATTTCCGCCGCGTTCAGACCCCCCAAGGTTTCAGAACCGAAAAACTGAAAACCGCTTATGCCCGCAATTCTTCGTCATTTACCGACGACGCGTCGGTTTACCTTACTTTGTACGACGATGCGAAAGCCGTGGACGGCGACGTGAAGAACGTCAAAATCACAAGATTTTCCGACCTTGAAACTTCCCTGTACCGCTCGGGCATAGGCATAGATACGCACAAGCTCGTCGAAAATCGGAAACTCGTGCTCGGCGGCGTGGAAATTCCCTTTGAAAAAGGACTGCTCGGACACAGCGACGCGGACGTTCTGACGCACGCCGTAATGGACGCGATTCTTACCGCAATCGGCGAAAGAGATATCGGCGTTCTTTTCCCCGACACCGACGAAAAATACAAAGGAATTTCCAGCATGCTTCTTTTGAAAGAAGTGTTATCGCGCTTAGATATGCGCGGTTACGTCGTGAAATTCGTTTCGGCAACGGTCGCTTGTCAACGCCCGAAACTTAACCCGTATTTCGACAAAATCCGCACGTCGTTGTCACACGCTCTTTCGATATGCAAGGACAATTTGTCGCTTGCCTTCACGACGACGGAAGGACTTGGTCTCGTCGGCGCGGGCGACGGCATCTCCGTCATCGCTTCCGCAACCGTTGTTGCAAAACAATAGGTTTATAACATCTTTTTTCAACTTAAAGCGTCTGTTTTGTTGTTTTCAAAACAGATGCATTTTTTTAATGCATGGCACATATTATTTCTTAAAAGGAGAATTTAATATGTCTTTTCAGAAAAAAGTTATGATTTTATCCGACGTCAGAACAGGCGTCGGCAGCGGTATTCTGCGTTTCGTGTCCGACGGCGGGCGCACTGTTTTCAATACTTCTTTGCACGTTGACGACGTTCGGGACGCAACGATGATAATACGAATCGGCGACAAAATTTTGTCGTTTAATGCAGAAAACGGAGAAAGAAATCTCGGCACCCTTTCGCTTTCCGACAACATAGATTGCGTTATCGCAAAAAACGGCAAAACCTTGTATTTCGGCACGACGGGAAACGACAAATTCCGCTGTTTCAACCTGTTATCCGACTTTGAAAAGAAAACGGAAAACCGCAAAAAATCGGCGGTGAAAAAACAAGAAAACAACGTCGAAAAAACACGGAAAAAAGATGAAAACGTCGATTTGTCAACCGCGTCCGAAACCGCCGAAACCGCAAGGTTTTCACCGCCCGACGAACCGCCGCAAGATGCCTTAGACGCGGGTTTTCGCGTGGAAAACGCAAGCGTTTCCGCCCCCGATTTCGCAAAAGAAAGTTTTACAGGCAACGATTTTTACCTTGCCGTAAAGCCGCAACTTGACGAAATGTTTATTTGTTTTCCAAAAAACACTGACCTTGAAAACGCCGTTCCAAACAGCAAATGGGTGAACGTTAGCGGCGACGACGGCAATTACGTCGTGGGCTTGATTTTCAACCTTGACGAGGTCGAATACATCTGCTACGGCGTGCCGTACGAAAAAAAGAGCCCGCCACCCGACGAAATCAAAAACGTCTGCGATTGGCTGGCACTGACAGACGACGAAAACGGAAAAGGCTATTACGTCATTTATCAATCGGCAAAAAGCGGAAAAACGTTAAGTCGCGAAGATTTCAACGAATAACTGCTTTTTCGCATAAAAAAAGCGAGGATTTTTTCCTCGCTTTTGTTTTTTATTACCTCTTGTAAATCGCGCGCGGTTTTCCGTGGAAGAAAAGCGCAAGACTGTCGGGCCCCGAGTTGCTGCCCACCATCTGGTTGACGTAGTTGTAATCGATTTTTTTGATTTCGGGGAATTTTTCGGTCATCATTTCGCCCAGAAGTTTGATTCCGTCGGGATTGTCGCCGTGGCACAAAATGATTTCAGAGTTGTCTTCGTCGCCCTTTTCGGTTTCAAACAATTCCAAAAACTTTTTGTATACGTTTTTCGTTCCCCTGACCTTTGCGGCGGGATAAACCTTGCCTTCGCCGTCAAGTCCCAGAATAATCTGGATATTGAGAAGGGTTGCGAACATGTATTCGATGCCCGAGATACGGCCGCTTCTTGCAAGATAGGCTTTGTCGCCGACCGTGAAATAATGATGATATCTCGGCGCGTATTCGGTAAGTTTTTTGTGCGCGTCTTCAATGCTCACGCCTTCGTCGCGAAGTTTCACCGCGTCCATTACGCACAGCCCTTCGCCGCCGACGCCTCCGAGACTGTCAACGACTTTCACCGTGCGTCCGGGATATTTTTCCATAAGCTCGGTTGCCGCGATACAAGCGGAGTTGAAACTGCCGCTCATGCCCGACGAAAACGCGATATGCAAAACGTCGTTGCCCGCTTTCACGTAAGGTTCAAGCGTTTCAAAAGTGATTTCAGCGTTGGACTGACTCGTCTTGGGAATCGCCCCCGCGCGAAGTGTGTCAAAGAACTTTTTCATGTTCTGAATAAAGCCCGTCGTGTCGGTGCGGCATTCCACAATATCGAACTCCGTGTTCGCCTTCCCGATAAAGTCGAGTTTTTTCAGCGTGCCCTTCGGCATCTTCAAAGAGTACGGCATCGGAACGATGGGTATATCATGTTCCTTTTCATATCCGACGGGCATGTCTGCGCACGCGTCGGTGCTTATTACGTAGTTCATTATCAATTCTCCCATAAAAGAATATATAAAATATATCACATTATTTTTATGATGTCAAACCATTGAAAATCACACGCCGAAGCGCGTCGGCATAGGATATAACGAAAGCCCTTGTTTACATATTTTTTCGGAGGTAAAACTATGGGTTGTTTATGCAGAAACAATATTTATCCTTGCAATCCGCCCGCGAGACTTTGCAGCGTGTCAGGACCACGCGGTCCCGTCGGACCGCAAGGAATACCGGGGCCTCGCGGCTTCAACGGACTTCGCGGTCCGCAAGGCGTGCCCGGACCTGTCGGTCCGCAGGGGCCTGCCGGCGCAACAGGACCGCAGGGACCGCAAGGCGAAACGGGTGCAACGGGCGCAGTCGGTCCGCAAGGACCTGCCGGTGCGACGGGCGCGGTCGGTCCGCAAGGACCTGCCGGTGCGATAGGCCCGCAGGGACCGCAAGGCGAAACGGGACCGCAGGGACCGCAAGGCGAAACGGGACCGCAGGGACCTGCCGGCGTAAGCTATACCGTGCATGCGGAAAATACCGCGACCGAAAGCGTTGCAACCAACGCGATTATTCCGATTTCGCAAACCGCACAAAGCACGGGTGGGACGTTTACCGTATCAAATAACGCCGTAAACGTGCCGATTGGCGAATATCTCGTAACTTTCGGCGGCACGGCGTCAACCACGGGCGCAACCCAGAAAACCATTACTTTGTACGTCAACGGAGCGGCGTCGAACAACGTTGTTTACGACGGTTCCGACACGGGGATTACGTCCGCGGCGAAGACGGTTTATCTGAATTTTTCATCGCCCGGCACGCTGTCGATTTACAACACGACGGCAGACACCGCGTCTTTCAACAACGCGTTTATCACCGTCACGCAGTTGTCGACGACGGCATAAGAACAAAAGCAAATAAAAAACCCTCGGCGTTTGCCGAGGGTATTATTTGTTTTTCGATTATTTGTTGAGAAGTTCCGAGAAGTATTTGATGGTGCGGACCATTTGGCTGGTGTAGCTGTTTTCGTTGTCGTACCAGGAAACGACTTGTACTTCGGAAGTGCCGTTGTCGAGGTTGATGACCATCGTCTGAGTTGCGTCGAACAAGCTGCCGTATCTCATACCGATGATGTCGCTTGAAACGATTTCTTCTTCGTTATAGCCGAAGCTTTCGTTTGCGGCTGCTTTCATAGCGGCGTTGATGTCTTCTTTCTTAACGGTGCCTTCAACGATAGCGGTAAGGATCGTGGTGGAGCCGGTAGGCGTGGGAACGCGTTGTGCGGAGCCGATAAGTTTTCCGTTAAGTTCAGGAATGACAAGACCGATTGCTTTTGCTGCGCCGGTGCTGTTGGGAACGATGTTCACGGCAGCTGCGCGAGCGCGGCGGAGGTCGCCCTTGCGATGCGGTCCGTCAAGAACCATCTGGTCGCCGGTGTAAGCGTGAATGGTAACCATAATGCCCGATTTGATGGGAGCAAAGTCGTTAAGGGCTTTTGCCATCGGAGCGAGGCAGTTGGTGGTGCAGCTTGCGGCGGAGATGATATTGTCGTCTTTATTGAGCGTTTTGTGGTTTACGTTGTAAACGATTGTGGGAAGGTCGTTGCCTGCGGGAGCGGAAATAACGACTTTCTTTGCGCCTGCGGTGATGTGAGCCTGCGCTTTCGCTTTGCTGGTATAGAAACCGGTGCATTCGAGAACAACGTCTACGTCAAGGGCTTTCCAAGGAAGGTCAGCGGCGTTCTTTTGTGCGTAAATGGTGATTTTCTTGCCATCGACAACGATGTAGCCGTCTTCTTTAACGGTGCCGTCCTCGTTAAGAACAGCTTCTGCGCTTTCAACCTTGTGGCTGTTTGCATAGTTACCCTGGGTTGAGTCGTATTTCAAAAGATGAGCGAGCATTCTGGGGCTGGTAAGATCGTTGATAGCGACGATTTCATAACCTTCCGCGCCGAACATTTGTCTGAAAGCAAGACGGCCGATTCTGCCGAAGCCGTTGATAGCAACTCTGACGTTTTGTGACATATAGATATCCTCCAAAATTTATATTACGAAGTAATTAACAATCGGAAACCCGAATTGCAAGTACATTTTACCCTTAAAATATAATTTTAACAAGCAAATTTACCCACTTTTTACCAATTATTGTTTATTTTTTAACGATATTTCCAAAAATATTCGAGTAAGTTCCTGATATTTCAAAAATTCGCCCTGTTTTTTTGTTTTTGACTTTCCCCCACGGGTACACAGTATCCCGCGGGGTCCCCATTTATTTTTGGGGTTCTTTGTAGATTTTTGCGAAGGCGCCGAAAGGCGCGGATTTTTCGCTCTGCCGTTTAACGGCGAGAATTCGATGAGATTGTGTTTTTCTCGGCGGGTTCTCGCGAGGGCGCGTACTTTGTCGTACGTAACCGAGCGGGGTTCCGCCGAAAAAGCAGAATATCGCGAATTATCGCCGTTAAACAAGGTGGGACGGGTTGAGACAGTCTAACTCCGGCACTACGAACAAACCGTCTTTGCGGATTAACACATCGTCAAAGTAGATTTCACCGCCGCCGACGTCGGGGGTTTGGCGCAAAACCAGATCCCAGTGAACGGCAGACACGTTACCATTGTAAGCGTCGTCGTAACAGGCACCCGGCGTAAAATGAATACTGCCGCTGATTTTTTCGTCAAACAGAATATCGCCGATTGCGTTCTTGACATAAGGGTTGACGCCGATTGCGAATTCGCCGACGTAGCGTGCGCCCTCGTCGGTGTCGAAAATCGCGTTTGCCGCCGCAGAATTGTTTGCGGTCGCTTCAATAATTTTGCCGTCTTTGAAAACAAGCCTGACGTCTTCGAAACGGAAGCCGTTTTCGATACTCGGCGCGTTGTAGTGTATCACTCCGTTGACGCTGTTCTTCACGGGGGCGGTGTAAACTTCGCCGTCAGGGATATTCATTCTGCCCGAACAAGTAACCGCGGGAATATCTTTGATACTGAACGTTAAATCGGTGTCTTTTGCCACAATACGCACTTTATCAGTCTTATTCATCAGATTAACAAGCGGTTGCATTGCTTTTTCCATTTTTGCGTAATCCAAACAGCATACCTTGAAATAAAAATCTTCAAAGGCTTCGGTGCTCATTCCGGCAAGTTGCGACATGCCTTCCGTGGGATAGCGCATGACCACCCATTTGGTTTTGCACACGCGTTGTTCGTGATGCACGGGGTGGTTGTAAATGCGGTTGTACGCCTGCATGCGGTCGTCGGGCACGTCGGACAGTTCGTAACTGTTTTGCCCGCCCCTGACGCCGATGTAACATTGCATTTCGGACATAAGACGCGCGTCGTGCGCCGCCATATGTTCCAGCTGTTCGTCGGTAACGTTTTTAAGAACAGCGCGTTCGACGCGTCTGTCGTGCAGGAAAACGTAAGGTTGTCCGCCCGCCGCATACACCGCGTCCACAAGCGCGTTCACAAAAGAAACGTCGATGCCGAAAGCGTCGATCCAGACCTTTTCGCCCTTTTGAACGCTTATCGAATATTCCACAAGATTCTTTGCCAGCAGTTTTTGTCTTTCATCTGAAATCATAATTAAACCTCTGCTTTTCAATATTTCGTATATATTATAACAGTAAAAACTATGTTTTCAACCGTATATCGGGCGAAATCGACACATTTTTTCAAAGTTGTATTGACATTTTACCGTTTTAAGCCTTAAAATAGATGTAAGGTATATGCCTTTTATTAAGATTATGGGAAAGAACGATAATAAGAAAAAAGTCAAGAAAGCCAACGTCAAGGAATTTCCCGTCGACAGCGCTCTTGAACAGGAAAAGAAGAATCTGAACTCGAAACGCACGGCGTATGCGATTTATACCGTGTTCTGTTTCGTCATTGTGTTTGCTGCGGCAGCTGCGGCAGGGTATTTTATGGCAAACAACGTTGCCGCCCTTGCCCAACGCAGATTTATGAAGACGGAATCGTATAAGATGCTTGACGTCGCGGCAAAAGCCGCAATCGATACGTCGCTTGCATACAACGTGCTGTTTTCAAAGTGGTATTACATCGTGATTCTTTACGGAGCGGCGATGCTTATCGTGCTTGCTATCACGGGCAAAAACCGCATATATCATCTTGTGGGCTTCGGATTCGCTTCGTCGGCGGCAACGTTTTTGACGTATTACCTGTCGATAAAAACCTATGCGGGATTTTCGGCGTACGCAGGCATTTTCAATCCGCTTCTTTACTACGTCATCGTGGTCGCGGCGTGCGCGCCCATCGCGCTTGGAATATTCATTCTCGTGATAAAGATTCTTCGTTACAAACACCTTGTCAAAAAGGGAAAGATTATCGAGGATGACGACGCCTATATCCCCTACGAACCCATAAGCGCAGAACAATAATTTCGCCTTTTTTAATGCCGCAACGCCCGTTGCGGTTTTTTTTCGCCTTTTTCGGCATTTTGCGCGGTTTGTAAAAAATTGAAGTATTTTCCAATTTTGTGCGTCTTTTAGTGGAAATTTATCGGCTTTTAATATATAATAACCTTGACAAAAATAAACATAATAATCAATGGAGGTTATTTATGCCAATAGTTACATCCACCGAAATGTTCAAGAAAGCGTATGAAGGCGGTTACGCAATCGGCGCTTTTAACGTCAACAATATGGAAACCATCCAGGGCATCGTCGAGGCTTGCACCGAAGAAAACGCTCCCGTTATCTTGCAAGTATCCGCGGGCGCAAGAAAGTACGCAAACCCCGTATATCTCCGTCATCTTATCGAGGCGGCGTCGGAAGTCAGCGGACTGCCCATCGTAATGCACCTCGATCACGGCGACAGTTTCGAACTTTGCAAATCCTGCGTTGACGGTGGCTTTACTTCGGTTATGATTGACGCGTCGCATCACTCTTTTGAAGAAAATATCAAAATCACGTCGGAAGTCGTCCAATACGCTCACGATCACGGCGTCGTTGTCGAGGCGGAACTCGGCCAGCTGGCAGGCATCGAAGACGCGGTAAACGTCAGCGAAAAGGACGCTTGCTATACCGACCCCAACCAGGTTGAAGAGTTCGTAAGCCGCACGGGCGTCGACTCCCTTGCAATCGCAATCGGAACCAGCCACGGCGCATTCAAGTTCAAGACCGCGCCTCGTCTGCGCTTTGACATCCTTGAAGAAGTCGGCAAACGTCTGCCCGGCTTCCCCATCGTATTGCACGGTGCGTCCAGCATTCCGCAAGAATACGTCGAAACCATTGAAAAGTACGGCGGAAGTATGCCCGGCGCAAAAGGCGTTCCCGAAGATATGCTTCGCGAAGCCGCACGTATGGCTGTTTGCAAAATCAACGTCGACAGCGACCTTCGTATGGCAGCAACCGCTGCTATCCGCGAACATTTCTATAACAATCCTTCGCACTTTGATCCCCGTCAATATCTCGGGCCCGCAAGAGCGGCGATTAAGGAATGCGTCCGCCACAAACTCATCGACGTTTTGGGTTGTGCAGGCAAAGCATAATTCAGCAAAAAACAAAAGACACTCGCACTGCCGAGTGTCTTTTTTTATGCCCTGTTTAATGCTTGCTAACAATGAGAGATATACCAATGATTCTGCCGATTGAAAGTATGGAGGGAATTACGGAATGAGATTACTTGTTATTCTTAGTCCAACAGATAGATGGGGAACTAAAACAGAGTATACGAGGCTTCGAAAGTTTTTACATAAAGATGGCTATTTGCGAATAGCACCGGAAGCGTATATGCGGATAGTGCAAAATAGGAAAGCATCCGAAAAACATTACAGACGAATTGAAGAGTACGCACCTAAAACCGGAACAGTAAGACTTTTACGTTTGACAGAGAAGCAATATAATAACATATATTTGGTGACAGGAGAAGCAGATTATCAGGAAAAAGTAGTTGGCATAAACAGTCATATTATGTTATAATGAGACTTGTAACAGACTAATTATCTATATTTGGGAAGTTAATAAAACTTTGTACTAAATATAGTGGTTGAATGACCCGCCAAAAATGGTGCATCGTTCAACGAAAGTGGGATGTATATCCCACGATATGCGAATATTGGGCAGGATTGTGTGAGTGCGCAGCACAAAACAATCCGCTGGTATCATCGTTGGAGCTTTTGACCCCAACATCATTTATCGTATGTCATAAATGGAGGAGAATCATGTTTAGAGAGATGCGACGTTTTAAGCAGCTGCTGCCACAAGAAGCAGCCGTAGATATTTTGAACAGAAACACTAGCGGAGTTTTAGCGTTGACCGGAGACGATAATTACCCATATGCAGTTCCTATCAGTTATGTTTACAACGACGGGAAGCTGTATTTTCATTCTGCAAAAAGCGGTCATAAAATTGATGCAATAAAAAACCATGAAAAAGTATCATTTTGTGTGATTGATCAGGATCAGATTGTACCGAAGGAATATACCACGTATTACAGAAGTGTTATTGCTTTTGGCAAAGCACATCTTGTAGAGGATATGGATGAGATGCGCCGATTTGCAACGGCACTCGCCATGAAATATTCAGCTGACTTCAAAGATGGGATTTCCAAGGCGATCGATTCTTCCATCAAAAACATGGCAATCATCGAAATGACTATTGACCACATAACTGCCAAAGAAGCAATTGAACTGGTTAATGAAAAAAAAGGATAGGCATCTGCCTATCCTCATTCTTATGAGACATCGGGGATTCGAACCCCGGACAACTTGATTAAAAGTCAAGTGCTCTACCAACTGAGCTAATATCCCATCCTTCAGGAACTCTTGCACTCCCAACTGGGCTAGCTGGATTTGAACCAGCGACTGCAGGAGTCAAAGTCCTGTGCCTTACCGCTTGGCGATAGCCCAAGGTTTTCACCTCATCAGTAAGGTGAGGGTGGGTACAGGGATTCGAACCCTGGGCCTTCAGAGCCACAATCTGACGCGCTAACCAGCTGCGCTATGTTGAATGACCCGCCAAAAATGGTGCATCGTTCAACTATACCCTCTACCTGCTAATCAAAGAGCTTTACTTCTGTGACTGACACGGGCACAGAAACAAAGCTCTTTTTGTCTGCTTCAAAATCGACACCCCGAATCCAGTCCCCGACTTTTCGCAGACCCGCAGATAGAGGGTATAACACACTAGACTTTGCAAGCAAAGTCCGTGTGCCAAAAAGGGGCGTTGCCCCCTTTGGATTCCCCCGTCATTTCCGTTTCTCGGATACAAAACCGACCTTGCCGTTTTTACATCCTCACCCCGGAAATCAAAGAAGCACCGTCGCCATCTTCAAAGGGGATGTTGACAGTGCTTCTTTATAATTATCCAAAAGTTGCTTTCTTGCAATACTGTGTAAGCGTGGGTTGTGGTGTAGTATCTTTAACTAAGGGAACCTCCGTTTTCGTAGTTTGACACAAGATTTTTGCTCCCGCCTAACTTATAGGAAAGTTCTTCTTGCGTAATATTAAGCAACTTTCTGTACGCACAAATATTTTTACGCAAGGTCGTTAAATCCGTCATTCTCTACCCACAAGTTCATCGATAGTTATGTCAAAAATATCCGCAAGTTCCCATAACGTAACTATATCGGGCGTATTACGACCGATTTCATAATTGCTTATTAGCGTCTTCCTGCTTCCGAAATGCGCCGCTAATTGTTCTTGCGTGAGCCCTGCTTGTTTACGATAAAATCTTATGTTTTCTGCAATTTTTAATTCTTTCATATTGACAATAGTACAGGAATCGTGTACTATTTATTTAAAAGTCCGCGCTACACGGACAAATTGCATATTAGGTATTGTATGAATTTAACAGAGTTTAAAGAAAAAATATTAAATCTTTTGAATGAAAGCGGTCGCGATTGGGAAGTCAAAAGCGATGATGGATTTAATATCGCTGTGCTTACAAAAAACGATGGTAGTTTTATTATTAAACTTCAAAACGGCTCGTCGATGAAAAGAAAAACGCGACAAATTCCATTAAAAGAATTTAAAGAAAAATATACCCTTAACAAATAAACAAAACCGCACTTTAATGAGTGCGGTTGTTTTTTGCCGTTAAACGGGCGTTTTCGATTGTTTATACTTTCTTTTTGTCGCTTCGCCGCCCCTTAAATGGCGGATTGAAAAGTGATAATCCATAAGACGTTGCACCTTTTCGTACATTTCCTTATCGACGTCTTTCAATTTATAAGTTATGTCGGCGTGAAAAGTGCTTTTCGACACGCCGAATTTTTTTGCGCCTTCACGCACGGTACACTTGTTTTCCAAGACGTATCGGGCTTCCCTTAAAATCCTTTCGATATTCCTTTCCATTGATTCCCCCTGCTTTATAAAATATGTAGGGGGACAACGGATTTATGACCTTTTAATCGTCGGATTTATCGGGTTTTTGCCAAAGGTTTGCGCGTTCGGGGTGGTAGATTGCGCCAAGCATTCTTTCGCGGGCGTACGGCACTTCCTTCGTGAGCCTTTTCACAAGTTCGTTGACGTATTCGCGCTGGGTGTGCTTGTTCGCGGGGCACGGGTTGTGCAGGACGGGCAGATTCAGTTTGTTGACCGCGCCTTTGACGTCCGATTCGCTTGTGTAAATGAACGGGCGTATCAGCGTTATACCGCTTCTGTCCATAAAAGATACGGGCTGGAAAGTCGAAAACCTGCCTTCGTACAAAAGCGACAACAGCATGGTTTGCACGACGTCGTCGGCGTGATGTCCGAGGGCGAGTTTATTGAATCCCAGCTCGATCGCCTTATTGTTAAGCGCGCCACGGCGCATCTTGCTGCACAGACTGCACGGATTGCTTTCTTTCCTTGCCTCGAAGATGACTTCGGCAATATCGGTATCGACGACGTAATACGGCACGTCGAGCTCCGCAATATACGCCGATAAAGCCTGTTTTTCGGCGACAGACGCGTCCTTAAAGCCCATGTCGATAGTGATTGCGGCAAGGTCGAATTTCGCGGGAGAAAAGCGTTGAAAGGCTTTTAAGGCGGTCAGCAACAATAAACTGTCTTTGCCGCCGGAAACGCCCACGACGATTTTGTCGCCGTCACTGATCATATTGTAGTCGGTTATCGCCCGACGCATTGTACTCAGAATCTTTTGCATAGGTCAATTATATAAAAAACGCGCGATATTATCAATAATTTTTGCATAAAAAAAGCACGCATTTCTGCGTGCCTTAGTTTTAAAGATTACAGCAATTCCAGAATGCACATGGATGCTGCGTCGCCGCGACGTTCGCCAAGTTTGACGATGCGGGTGTAGCCGCCCTTCTGACCTTTCTCTTCCGCGCGTTTTGCGTATTTGGGAGCATATTCGTTGAAGAGTTTTTCAACAAGAGGATTGCTGACGTCCGCGGTACGTTTGGCATATGCGGTTTTGCTTTCTTTTTCCTCTTTGGCTTCGGGGATATCACGAAGTTCGGCGATCATTTTCCTGCGTGCAGCAAGTTTTTTGGGACCGTCGTTGGTGAATTCGACTTCGACTTTTTCGCCCTTCAAGTTCGTTTTGGTTTTGGTAACCTTAACGGTATCTTCGTAAGTGTTGATAGAAAGGGTGATAAGTTTTTCAGCGATGCTTCTGACCGATTTAGCGCGGTCAACGGTTGTTTCTATTTTGCCATACCACAAGAGTTCGCTTGCCTGGTTTCTGAGGACGGCAAGACGTTGGTCGGTAGGTCTTCCTAATTTTTTGGGTTCCATAAAAAGTCTCCTTACTCGTCTTTGTTGCGAAGATCAAGGCCGAGGTCGTGAAGTTTATTGATGACTTCTTCAAGCGATTTGCGGCCGAGATTACGCACTTTAAGCATATCTTCTTCGGATTTTTTGGTCAAATCCTCGACGGTGTGAATACCTGCGCGTTTCAAGCAGTTGTACGAACGAACGCTGAGGTCAAGGTCCTCGACGGACATTTCAAGCACTTTCTGTTGTTTGTCGTCGTCTTGCGAAACGAGGATATCGTAACTCGACATATTGTCGATAAGGTCGACGAAAAGTTGAACGTGGTCGTTCATGATTTTTGCAGAAAGGCTGATGATTTCCTTTGCGGAAACGGTGCCGTTTGTAAGGACTTCGATTGTCAGTTTGTCAAAGTCGATGCTCTGCTCGACACGGGTGCTCTCGACAGTGTAGTTTGCTTTTTCGACGGGGGTGTAGATGCTGTCGACGGGAATATATCCGATGGGCGCTTTGGCGTCCTTGTTGCGGTCTGCGGGAACGTATCCGCGGCCGGTATCGATATAAATCGACATATCGAGCACTGCGCCCTGTTCGAGGTTGCAGATATACATATCGGGGTTAAGAATTTCAACATCGGAAGGAACGCTGATGTCTGCGGCCGTCACGGGACCTGCCGTATTCTTATAAAGGGTGATTTCCTTCTTTTCGGGGCAAGCGCCGTGGATTTTGATTGCGAGACCTTTGATATTAAGGATAATTTCGGTAACGTCTTCGCGTACACCGGGAATGGTTGAAAATTCGTGGTCGACGCCGGCAATTTTAATGCCGACGGGTGCTGCACCGGGAAGCGCGGAAAGAAGAATTCTTCTTAAACTGTTCCCAAGCGTCGTACCAAAACCGCGTTCCAAAGGCTCTACCACGAAACGGGCGAAGCTGCCCGACTCGTTCTCTTCGTAAGTGATTTTAGGTCGTTTCATTTCCATCATAGAACAATTCCTCCTATAAAGGATAATCTGATTGTCAAAATCGGATTATTTCGAGTACAACTCAACGATGAGATGTTCGGAAATAGACGGGTCGATATCCGCGCGTTCGGGAAGACGCTCGACTTTTCCGGTGAGGGTTGCATTATCAAAGGACAGCCATGCGGGAAGTACGACTTTGTTGCCTTCTTTGATGTCCGCATACATGACTTTGTCCTGTTTGTTGGATTTAACGGCAACGACGTCACCCGCTTTCACAAGGTAACTCGGAATGTCGACGACGTGTCCGTTTACCGTGATATGACCGTGGTTTACGATCTGGCGCGCCATAGCGCGGCTGCTGCCGAGGCCGAGGCGATAAACGACGTTATCGAGGCGGCTTTCGATAAGAACGAGCATGTTTTCGCCCGTTACGCCGCGCATTCTTTCAGCCTTGTTGTAGTACATTTTGAATTGTTTTTCAAGAATGCCGTAGATAAATTTAACCTTCTGTTTCTCTTTGAGTTGCAAAGCGTAGTTGCTTTGTTTCTTTCTGGAAACTTTAACCTGACGGTTTGATTTTTTATCGATGCCGAGTTCCATCGGGCTGATACCCAACGCTCTGCACTTTTTAAGTACCGGTCCTGTATATTTAGCCATAAATCAAATTCTCCTTACAGTCTTCTGCGTTTGGGAGGACGGCAACCATTGTGAGGAATGGGAGAGACGTCCTTGATAAGGGTGATTTCGAGACCTGCGGTGTTGATTGCGCGGATTGCGCTTTCGCGACCTGCGCCGGGACCCTTGACGTAAACTTCAACACTCTTTAATCCGTGGGGAAGCGCGTCTTTGACAGCGGCTTCTGCGATCATTTGCGCTGCGTACGGGGTGCTCTTACGGCTGCCTTTAAGGCCAAGCTTGCCCGCGCTGCACCAACTGATGGCATTGCCTTCGGTGTCGGTGATGGTAACAATAGTGTTATTGAAAGAGGCATGGATATGCGCGCAACCTTTTTCAATACGTTTTAAGTCTTTACGTTTCTTAATAACTTTTCTGGGTGCTGCCATAAGTTACCTCCTACTTTTTGCGTGAGACAAGACGCTTCGGACCCTTGCAGGTACGCGCGTTTTGTTTCGTGCGCTGACCGCGTACGGGTAAGCCTTTACGATGTCTTACGCCTCTATAACAACCGATATCTTTCAGTCGTTTGATGTTTGTGTAAATTTCTCTCTTCAAATCGCCTTCGACGTGAAGATTCTTTTCGATATACTCCCTGAGAATACTTACTTGTTCTTCGGTCAGATCCTTGACGCGGATGTCGGGGGAAATGCCGGTTTCTTGTAAGATTTTCGTGGCAGTGGGACGGCCGATACCATAAATATAGGTAAGTCCGATTTCAAGCCTTTTCTCGCGGGGTAAATCTACGCCAGCAATACGTGCCATTTTGTAACCTCCATTAAATTTACAAATGATATTTTATATTGTCGCCCTCACACATACCGCATGTAAATGGAATGATACGGTAATCAGCCGCGTGCTACCGGCAGATAATATGCAATAGTGAAATTAACCCTGTCTTTGTTTGTGGCTGGGATTTTTGCTGCAGATAACCATAACTCTGCCGTTTCTTTTGATAACCTTGCATTTGTCGCACATAGGTTTAACAGACGGTCTGACTTTCATTGTTGATACCTCCATTAATTTTTGCTACGCCAGGTAATTCTACCTTTCGTAAGGTCGTAAGGACTCATTTCAATAGTAACCTTATCTCCTTCGAGAATACGGATATAATTCATCCTGAGTTTTCCGGACAAGTAGGCAATAACGATATGACCGTTTGCCAGCTGAACCTTGAAAGTTGCGTTGGGCATAACCTCGACAACGCGGCCTTCCGCTTCGATGACGTCTTCCTTGGACACTATTGTTCCTCCTTACAGGTGTTTTTGTACGCTTTTAACGCGCTACGAAGTTCGGCGTTGACAACACCCTTGTCCTTGTTTTGCATATTTGCAAATTCGGGCAAGTTATCACCGCTGAACTTCAAGTGTTTTACTTTTTTGAGTTTGGCTTTCTCCGCTTTGCGAAGGTCGCCGTCGGAAATTCTGACGTAGTTTTCGTCGACGACTTCCGTCACGACGAAATATCTTCCTTTGTCGCGTCCCGCTTTTGACAGAACAATATTTCCGACACTGATTTTCATACTATACATTAATTTTTTTATAATGTCAATATTTCGAGGCCGTTTTTTGTTAAAATTGTGGTATTTTCGTAATGCGCGGCGGGTTTTTTGTCGATTGTCGACACCGTCCACTGATTTTCGTCAAGACAGATGTCCGGACTGCCGAGAGTTATCATCGGCTCGATGGCAAGCGCCATGCCCGGCTCAAGCCTCGGTCCCCGTCTTCCCGTAAAGTAATTCGGGACTTCGGGATCTTCGTGCATTTTCCTGCCGATGCCGTGTCCGACCATTTCTCTCACGACGCCGTATCCGAAACTTTCGGCGTACGTCTGCACCGCAATTCCGATGTCCGAAAGTCTGTTTCCGTCCTTAAAGGCTTCGATCCCCTTAAAGAAACATTCTTTCGTTACTTCGACAAGTTTCCTGACTTCTTCCTTTACGTTTCCGATAAGGAATGTCCTTGCCGCGTCTCCGTGAAAACCGTTGATAACAGCCCCCACGTCGATACTCACAATATCGCCGTCTTTAAGCGCCCTTTTGGAAGGAAACCCGTGGACGACCTCCTCGTTGACCGACGCACAAATGCTGAACGGATATCCGTTGTAATTCAGAAAACTCGGTTCTGCGCCGCATTTTCTGATGTAAGCGTCGGCGATTTTGTTAAGTTCCGCCGTCGTGACGCCTTCTTTCGCTTTTTCTTCCATAAGCAAAAGGGTGTCCCTGACGATTGCGCCCGCCACGCGCATTTTTTCAAAGTCGCTTGCGGTTTTAAGGTAAATCATAACGTATCGAGAACCTTCCTGACTTCCTCAAAAGTTTCGTCGACGGTGTCGCGTCCTTTAATCGTTTTGACAAGGCCGAGACCTTGATAATATTCGACAAGAGGCGCGGTTTGTTCCTCATAGACTTTAAGGCGCGCTTTCACCGTTTCGATTTTGTCGTCGTCGCGGATGAAAAGTTTTTGACCGCACTTTTCGCAGGTATCCCTGCCATTAAGTTGCGATACGTGATAGGTTGCGCCGCAAATGCATACGCGTCTGCCGGTCAGTCTGTCTTCGATGACGTCAAACGGAACGTCGATGTTCAAAACGACGTCGATATCCGCAACCTTGTCAAGCGCGATGGCTTGGGGAATGGTGCGAGGGAATCCGTCAAGGATATATCCGTTTTTGCAGTCGTCGTTTGCAAGTCTGTCTTTGACGAGATCGATAACCACGTCGTCGGGCACGAGATTGCCTGCGTCGATGAAAGTCTTTGCAAGTTTGCCGAGTGCCGTTTGTTCCTTAATGTTTTTGCGGAATATGTCGCCCGTCGAAATGTGCGGGATTTTGTAATATTCCGATATTTTCGCCGCCTGCGAGCCTTTTCCTGCTCCGGGTGCGCCCAAAAGAATAATATTCATAAACTCTCCTGAAAAACTCTTTCCCCCGTCCTTAAAAGCAAGGTTTCGGGAAGCGTCGCTTTGCGCCGCTTCCCTCATACTTTATTATTTAAGGAATCCCTTGTAATGTCTCATCATTATTTGCGATTCAAGCGACTTGTTGAATTCCAGCGCGACGGATACTACGATAAGAAGTCCGGTTGCCGAGAATGCGTTTGAAAGTCCGATGTCCTTGCCGATAACGTTGAACAGGAACGTAGGAATTACGCAAATGATCGAAAGGAAGATTGCTCCGAACAAAGTAATACGGTTGTTGATACGTTTAAGGTAATCCGACGTGGGTTTACCGGGACGAATACCGGGGATAAACCCGCCGTATTGCTGAATGTTCTTTGAAACGTCTTCGGGGTTGAACTGAATCATCGAATAGAAATATGCAAAGAAGATGATGAATACAACCAAGAAGATGTAATAAATCAGGCTGCCCCACCAGGTTCCGCCGGAAGTGGTAAGGTTTCTCATCCACCATACGCCGAATTTGCTTTCGGCAAGTTTGGGAATGAAACTGATTATCATCTGCGGGAACATGATGAACGACGACGCAAAGATTATCGGCATAACGCCCGACGCGTTTACACGAATAGGAATAAACGTGGTTTGTCCGCCGTACATTTTGTTACCCTTGACCTGTTTTGCATATTGCACCGTGATTCTTCTTTCGCCACCGTCCATAAAGACGATGAACGCAAAGAGTGCCACGACAAGGATTAAGAACCCGAAAATGTTCCAGAGTTTGTTGGGATCGGTGGGGACGGTTCTGAACGCGTTCAGAAGCGAGGTGCCTGCCGTTGAAAGAATACCGACGAAGATGATAAGCGACGTACCGTTGCCGATGCCGTATTCCGTGATTCTTTCGCCCAGCCACATGACCATTACGCTGCCGCCGACGAGAATTACGATTACGTAAATCATCGCAAGCCAGTTCTTTTGCATGCCGTAAATGGGGTCGATGTAGTTCTTCCACATAAACACAATGCCGATGGCTTGAATCACGCCGAGTACGATTGCGACGTAACGCGTGATCTGAGTGATCTTCTTACGGCCTTCTTCACCGTCTTTACTCATTTCTTCCAGTTTGGGAATGATGAGTGTCAGAAGTTGCATTATGATGAAACTATTGATAAACGGGATGATTCCGAGAGCAAAAAGCGTACCTTGTGAAAGCGACCCGCCGGTAATCGCGCTGATTACGTTTAAGAACGATGCCGCACTGCTCTGCTCCAAAGCCTGGGAAATAACGCTTACGTTAAGTCCGGGCACGGGAACAAAGCAACCGATACGGTAAACAAGCAACAACAAAAGCGTTGCCCATATTTTTACGCGTATTTCTTTTGTTCCGAATGCGTTTTTAATAGTTTCAAACATTACAGTACCTCTGCTTTTCCGCCTGCCTTTTCGATTGCCGCTACCGCAGAAGCCGTGAATTTGCTGGCTTTAATGGTAAGGGGTTTCGTGAGTTCGCCGCATCCGAGGACTTTCAGACCATAAGGTTCCATCTTTCCGACGATGCGATTCTCGTACAAGAGTTCGAGCGTGATCTCGGTGTTTGCCTCGAACACGTCGAGGTCGCCCACGTTCACGATTGAATATACTTTCTTGAAATTATTGGTGAAGCCGCGTTTAGGCAAACGACGGCAAATAGGCATTTGACCGCCTTCGAATCCGGGACGTACGCCGCCGCCGCTTCTTGCCCATTGACCTTTATGACCTTTGCCGGAGGTTTTGCCCGTACCCGAGCCGATACCTCTGCCAAGTCTTTTTACGTCTCTTACCGCGCCTTCGGCGGGTTGTAAAGTGTGCATTTTCATAAATGTGCCCTCCCTTTACGCTTCTTCCACTTTGACCAAGTGGGAGACTACTTTAAGCATACCTTGCAAAACCTCGCTGTCCGTAAATACTTTGGACTGTCCGATTTTGTGAAGACCTAACGCTTCTACGGTAGCCTGTTGCTTTTTGACTGCGCCGATGGTGCTTTTAACCAAAGTTACTTTAATTTGTTTCATTTCGGTTACCTCCGATTACAGCACGATTTTTTCGTCGTCCGCTTTGCCGATGTTTCTTACTTCCATAATTTCTTCGGCGGTGCGGAGCTGTCTTAAACCGTTAATGGTTGCGCGTACGCAGTTGATAGGAGTCGTGGTGCCGATGGATTTCGTACGGATATCTTTGATACCTGCCATTTCAAGAACGGCACGTACGGGACCGCCGGCGATAACGCCGGTACCTTCTTCGGCGGGCATAAGAAGAACTCTGCCTCTGCCATAGACGCCTTCTGCGCGATGAGGAATGGTCGTTCCGACGACTGCGACGGGTTTGACGTCGCGTTTTGCCGCTTCGACCGCCTTCTTGATTGCCTCGGGTACTTCGGCTGCCTTACCGGTGCCGATACCTACGCTGCCTTTTTCGTCGCCGACGACGACAAGCGCGGTGAAACGCATTCTGCGGCCGCCTTTGACAACCTTCGTTACGCGGTTAATGGCAATGAGTCTGTGCGGGGTATTGTCCTCGCGCTTCTCGCCTCTGTTTTTATTGAACTTTTCGTTTCTTTCTGCCATAATAACCTCCCTAGAATTTCAGGCCGGCTTCTCTTGCGCCGTCCGCAACCGCTGCGACTCTTCCGGTATAGATGTAACCGCCACGGTCGAAAACCACTTCGGTGATGCCTGCGGCGATCGCGCGTTTTGCGGCTTCCGCGCCGACGATTTTCGCGGCTTCGGTTTTGCTCTTGCCTTCAACCATTTTGCCGATTTCTTTTTCTACCGTAGATGCTGCGGCAAGGGTTTTTCCGGCGACGTCGTCGATGACCTGAACGTAGATGTGCATATTGCTTCTGTAAACGTCGAAGCGGGGTCTTTCAGCAGTACCGCCGATCTTCTTTCTGACTCTTGCGTGTCTTGCGAGCCTGTCAGTGTTTTTATCTAATTTGGAAATCATACTTTACGCTCCTTTATTTACCGGCCGTCTTGCCTTCTTTACGTACAACGACTTCGTCCTTGTAGTAGATGCCGTAGCCGTGATAAGGTTCAACCTTCTTGATGGCTTTGATAGTTGCCGCGCATTGACCGACTTCGATTTTGTCGATGCCTTTGACGGCGATTTCGACAAGGTTCGGGGTGGCGTTGACAACGGCGAACGTGATACCTTTGGGTTGTTCCACTTCGACGGGATGCGAGAAACCGATGTTCATAACGAGTTTCGTGCCTTGAAGAGCAACCTTGACGCCGACGCCCGAGATCATAAGGTGTTTTTCAAAACCTTTGGTAACGCCTTCCACCATATTGTGAAGGGTTGCCCTGTACAAGCCGTGCAACGCTTTGGTTTCTTTTTCATCGTTATCTCTTGTAAAGATTGCTTCGTTTCCCTTGATTTCAAGGTTGATATGACCTTTGATTTCTTCCGAAAGGGTGCCGAGCGGTCCTTTGACGGTTGCGACGCCGTCTGCAAACGTTACGGTAACGCCCTGGGGGATAACAACGGGAAGTCTTCCTATTCTTGACATATTCTGTACCTCCCTTTATTACCAGACGTAAGCAAGAACTTCTCCGCCGCAGCCGGCTTCTCTTGCTTCTTTGTCGGTCATGACGCCTTGCGAGGTCGAAAGAATGGCGATGCCCATTCCGTTCAGAACCGAAGGTATTTTCGTGCTTTCGCAGTAAACGCGAAGACCGGGTTTGCTGATGCGTTTAAGTCCGGTGATGACCTTCTTGTTCTTGCCTGCGTATTTAAGCGTGATTTTGATTGCGCCCTGAACGCCGCTTTCGATGACTTCGTAATCGGCGATATAGCCTTCTTTCTTTAAAATCTCGGCGATGTTAACCTTGATTTTGGAGGCGGGGATTTCAACTGTTTCGTGTTTTGCAGTAAGTGCGTTCCTGATGCGGGTAAGCATATCTGCAATGGGGTCTGTTGTCATTGACATATCTCTATCCTCCTGTTACCAGCTTGCTTTCTTGACGCCGGGAATCTGACCTTTGTAAGCCAGTTCGCGGAAGCAAATTCTGCAAATGCCGTACTTGCGAAGTACCGCGTGGGGACGGCCGCAGATGGAGCAACGGGTGTATGCTCTCGTCGAATATTTAGCCGGTCTTTGTTGTTTATTGACTAATGCTTTTTTTGCCATTTTAAGCCTCCTAATTCTTTGCGAAGGGCATGCCCATCAGTTTCAGAAGTTCCCTTGCTTCTTCGTCGGTGTTCGCGGTGGTTACGACGCAAATGTCGAAGCCGCGGACTTTTTCGACCTGATCATAGGAAATTTCAGGGAAAATCAACTGCTCTTTGACGCCGAGCGCATAGTTGCCGCGGCCGTCGAAGGACTTTCTCGATACGCCCTTGAAGTCACGTACGCGAGGAAGCGCGATGCAGGTGAGTTTTGCAAAGAAATCGTACATTCTCTGTCCACGGAGCGTAACTTTTGCGCCGACGTTCTGACCTTCTCTTACTTTGAAGTTCGCAACGCTCTTCTTTGCCTTCGTAACGATAGGCTTTTGTCCTGCGATAAGTTTGAGTTCGTCAACGGCGAGTTGCAAACTCTTTGCGTTGTCTCTCACGTCGCCAAGGCCCATGTTGAGAACGATTTTCTCGATTTTAGGAACTTGATTGATATTCGTATAGTTGAATTCCTTGATAAGGGCGGGAACTACCGTTTCCTTATAATAGGCTTGCAACCAGTTTCTTTGAACATCGTTTGTCTTTTCAGCCATATATTACCTCCGTATTATTCGGCGTCTTTTGCCTTGGATGCGGCTTTTTTCGCAACTTTTTTGGCTGCTTTCTTGGCGGAAACTTTCTTGCCGTCAAGGTCTGCGCCGCATTTTGCACAAGCACGAATCTTCTTGGATTTGCCGTCTTCGGTAAGTTCTGCGTGTTTTACGCGAACTACTTCGTGGCAAGCGGGGCAAATGACCATAACGTTGGACACGTCGATAGTGCCTTCTTGTTTGACGATGCCGCCTTTATCCTGCGCTTTGCGGGGTTTCACGTGTTTGTGAACCTCGTTGACGCCTTTTACCACGATGCGATTGTCCTCGGGATATACTTTAAGGACTTCGCCCGCAGTGCCTTTATCTTTACCGGTGATAACCATTACGTTATCGCCTTTTTTAACGTTTAATGCTGCCATTGTCGTGTGTCCTCCTTACAGAACCTCGGGAGCGAGCGAAATGATTTTCATGTAATCTTTATCGCGAAGTTCCCTTGCAACAGGCCCGAAGATACGAGTACCGCGGGGCTGTTTCTGTGCGTCGATGATGACTGCCGCGTTGTCGTCGAACTTGATATGGCTGCCGTCTGCGCGACGAATGCCCTTGCTCGTTCTTACGATAACCGCTTTGACAACGTCGCCTTTCTTAACGACGCCGCCGACCGTTGCGCTCTTTACGGAGGCTACGATAACGTCACCGATATTGCCACTTCTTCTGAAACTGCCGCCCAAAACTCTGATGCACATGATTTCTTTTGCGCCGGAGTTGTCTGCGACTTTTAATCTACTTTGCGGTTGAATCATTTATCACGCCCTCCTTACTCTGCTTTCTTGATGACTTCCACCAAGCGCCAGCATTTGTCTTTGCTGAGATGGCGGGTTTCGGCGATAAGAACTTTGTCGCCTACGCCTGCAACGTTGTTTTCGTCGTGAACCTTGAATTTCTTGGTACGTTTGACGATCTTCTTGTAGAGGGGATGCTTTACTCTCTGCTCGATTGCGACGACGATGGTCTTGTCCATTTTATCGGATACGACGATACCGACGCGGTTTTTACGCAGATTTCTTTCGATATTTACTGTGTTTTCCATTTAAGTCCCTCCTATTTAGCCTTTTTGCCCGATTTTTTTGCGGGGGCTGCGGGCTCGACAGAGATATTGAGTTCGCGTTGACGCAAAATGGTTTGTACCCTTGCGATGTCCTTCTTGCAGTTGCTGAGGACGTTGGGGTTGGTCAACTGATTGGTCGCGTGCTTAAAGCGAAGGTAGAATAATTCCGACTTCAACTCTTTAAGTTGTTGTTGCAACTCTTCGTTTGTCTTGTTATATAAAACGTTCGTTTTCATTTCGCTTCACCGCCTTCTTTTTCGGCAAGTTTTGCTTCAAGCTGAGCCTTGTTGTAAATCTTGCACTTGATGGGAAGTTTTGCAGAAGCAAGTCTCAATGCTTCTCTTGCAACGTCTTCGGATACGCCGGCCATTTCAAACATAACGCGACCGGGTTTCACGACTGCTACCCAATATTCGGGAGAACCTTTACCGCTACCCATACGGGTGCCGGCGGGTTTCTTCGTAACGGGCTTGTGGGGGAAGATGTCAACCCAAACCTGACCGCCACGTTTGATATATCTCGTCATTGCGACACGCGCCGCTTCGATCTGATTGCTTGTAATCCAGCAGGGTTCCGCTGCGACAAGGCCGTATTCGCCGTAAGCGATTCTGTTACCTTTGTTCGCGTTGCCTTTCATTCTGCCGCGCATCTGACGACGTCTTTTAACTCTTTTAGGCATTAACATTTGTCGTTACCTCCTCTCTGGGTACTCCGCCAAGGACTTCGCCTTTGTAAATCCAAACTTTTACGCCGATCTGACCGAACGTGGTTTTTGCTTCCGCAAAGCCGTAGTCGATATCCGCGCGAAGAGTTTGAAGGGGAACAGAACCCTCGTGATAATTTTCGCTTCTTGCGATTTCTGCGCCGTCAAGACGACCGCTGACCATCGTTTTAACACCCTTTGCGCCTGCCCAGATAGCCTTGCTCATCGCTTGTTTCATGCTGCGTCTGAACGATGCGCGCGCTTCGAGTTGTTCCGCAATCCTTTCCGCAACGAGTTGTGCGTCCATATCGGGACGTTTCACTTCGATAACGTTGATGTTGACGTTGCGTTCGGGGCAGAATTTCTGAACTTCTTTCTTCATTGTCTCGACGCCTGCGCCCTGCTTGCCGATGATGGTTGCGGGACGACCGGTGTGAATGTTGACGGTAACCTTGTTGGCAGCGCGTTCGATGGTGATTTTCGAAATCGCGCTCTTGTAATAATTTTTCTTAATGAATTTACGGATGTCGTCGTCTTGTTTAAGGTTGGTTGCGAAGTTTTTCTTGTCCGCGTACCATTTGGTATCCCAATCTTTAATAATACCGACTCTGTTGCCGTGTGCATTAACTTTCTGACCCATAGTTACCTCCTAGTCCTTAACGGTGTCCAAAATGACAGTGATATGGCTTGTGCGTTTGTTGATGCGGTGTGCGCGTCCCTTCGATACGGGGTTGATTCTTTTGAGAATGGGACCCTGATCGCAGAAGCACTCTGCAACGAACAAATCGTTTTTACTCATATTGAGGTTGTTCTCGGCGTTTGCCGCCGCGCTGTTAAGCACTTTAAGAACTTCGGGGCAAGCCGCTTTCGAAGTGTTTTCGAGGATAGCGACCGCTTCGTTGTATTTTTTGCCACGGATGATATCGAGAACGATTCTTACCTTGAAGGGAGAGATTCTGATATATTTCGCTACGGCATGGGGACGCTTATCGGCGTTTGTCTTTCTTGCCAAAGATTTTTGTTTACTTCTTGTAGCCATCTGAATACCTCCTATTTCGCACCGGTCGATTTTTCGCCGGCTGCGTGTCCCTTAAAGGTACGGGTGGGTGCGAACTCGCCGAGTTTGCATCCGATCATTTCTTCGGTAATGAATACGGGAACGTGCTTTCTTCCGTCGTGAACGGCGATCGTGTGACCGACCATTTCGGGGAAGATGGTGGAAGCCCTTGACCAGGTTTTGACGGGTTTCAATTCACCGCTCTCGTTCATTGCGATTATTCTTTTCATAAGCCTTTCTTCAACGTAAGGCCCTTTCTTAACTGACCTGCTCATATAATAGCCTCCTAGTTTACACGCTTGATAATATACTTATCGTTGACATTCTTCTTCTTGCGGGTCTTATATCCCAATGCGGGTTTACCCCAAGGAGTAACAGGGCTGGGCATACCGACGGGAGATTTGCCCTCGCCACCGCCGTGCGGGTGATCACAGGGGTTCATAACGACACCGCGGACGGTAGGTCTGACGCCCATATGACGTTTACGGCCGGCTTTGCCAAGCGATACGATTTCGTGGTCGACGTTGCCGATCTGACCGATGGTCGCCTTGCAACGCGCAAGAATATATCTCATTTCGCCGCTGGGAAGACGTACGGTTGCGTACTTGCCTTCTTTTGCCATAAGTTGCGCTTCGTTGCCGGCTGCTCTGCAAAGTTGTGCGCCGCGACCGGGGTTAAGCTCGATATTATGGATAACGGTACCGACGGGAATGTTTTCGATGGGAAGGCAGTTGCCTGCTTTGATATCCGCATCGGGTCCGCTTACTACCACGTCGCCGACGGTAATTCCGAGAGGAGCAATGATGTAGCGTTTTTCGCCGTCTGCATAGTTCAAAAGTGCGATATTTGCGGAACGGTTGGGATCGTACTCGATGGTAGCGACCTTTGCGGGGATACCGTCTTTATCGCGTTTGAAGTCGATAATTCTGTATTTTACTCTGTTGCCGCCGCCGATGTGTCTGACGGTGATTCTGCCGTTTGCGTTACGTCCGCCGGATTTGTTCTTGCTGACAAGCAGGCTGCGTTCCGGAGTCGTGGTGGTGACTTCGTCAAAAGTCGAGACCGTCATGAAACGGCGCGAAGGGGTAGTCGGTTTGAATTTCTTAATAGCCATTGTTCATTCCTCCTATTATGCAAGACTCTCGAAGAACTCGATGGACTTGCTTTCGTCGGTAAGTTGTACGTAGGCTTTCTTGTAGGAAGACCTGCGGCCTTCGGTTCTGCCCATTCTTTTCATTTTACCGGTAACGTTGATGGTGTTGACTTTTTCAACCTTAACTTCGAAAATTTCCTCGACCGCGTTTTTGATTTGGGTCTTGGTGGCGTCGGGGTGGACCATAAAGACGTACTTTTTGTCCGCGATACCGTCGTAACTCTTTTCGGAGAGGATAGGTTTAATAATGATATCGTAAGCAGTCATTATGCATTTGCCTCCTCGATTTTTTCAATTGCCGCCTTGGTGAACAAGCAGTTGTTGTTCTTCACGACTTCATAGACGTTGATAAGGTCGGCGGTCGTTACTTCGACTTTTTCAAGGTTGCCCGCCGCACGAAGCACGAGTTCATCCTTGTCCGCAGTAACGATAAGGGTGGTTTTATCAAGGCCGAGGGCTTTAAGCACTGCAACGACCTCTTTGGTTTTTGCGTCTTTCAGTTCGATGTTATCGATGACGGTAACTTCGTTGGTACGGATTTTCTCGGAAAGAGCCGACAACAATGCAAGACGTCTTGCGAATTTGTTGGTTCTCTTTGAGAAGTCGCGGGGCTTCGGTGCGAATACGACGCCGCCTTTTACGAATTGAGGCGAACGGATTGAACCTTGACGAGCGCGACCGGTACCTTTCTGACGATAAGGCTTTATGCCGCCGCCACGGACTTCTGCACGGGTGAGCGTGCTTTTCGTGCCCTGACGTTTGTTTGCAAGTTGTGCAACGACAATCTGATGGATAAGAGCTTCGTTGTACTCGATATTGAACAACTCGTCGTTAAGTTCGACGGTGCCGACTTTCTTGCCGGCCATATTCATAACGTTTAATTTCATCTCTGTATCCTCCGATTAGCCCTTGATTGATTGTTTGACGAAGACGTATCCGCCGCGAGGACCGGGAATGCCGCCCTTGATCAGAAGCAGATTTCTTGCTTCGTCAACGCGTGCGATTGTAAGGTTCTGAATGGTAACTTGTTCCGCGCCCCATTGACCTGCCATGTGTTTGTTTTTGAAAACACGGGAAGGATCGCTGTTTGCAGCCATTGAACCTACGCTTCTGTGGATAGGACCGGTACCGTGCGACATGCTGCCGACGCGTTGCGCGTTCCATCTTTGAATGACGCCCGAAAAGCCGTGACCTTTCGAAGTGCCTACAACGTCCACGTGATCGCCTTCCGAAAAGACGGTGCATTTGATTTCGTCGCCGACTTTGTATTCAGCAGCGTTTTCGAGTTTGAACTCTTTAAGTACGCGCTTTGCTTCGACGCCGGCTTTTTTGAATTGTCCCGCGTCGGGTTTGTTTACGTTGTTTTTCTTAATAGCGCCGAACGCTACTTTTACGGCTTCGTATCCGTCACGGTCTTTCGTTTTGATCTGTACGACGGGACAGGGACCTGCCTCGACAACCGTTACGGGAATAACGGTGCCGTCTGCCGTGAATATCTGGCTCATGCCCAGTTTCTTTCCAATGATTGCTTTATTCATAGATAAAGTTCACCTCCGAATGTATTTACATTAAAGCTTGATGCTGATATCGACGCCGGCGGGGAGATCGAGTTTCATAAGAGAATCGACCGTCTTGCTGCTGGGGTTGTAGATATCGATCAAACGTTTGTGCGTTCTTAATTCAAATTGCTCACGGCTGTCCTTATATTTGTGCGGCGCGCGAAGAATCGTGATGATTTCTTTCTCGGTGGGAAGAGGAATGGGGCCCGAAACCTTGGTTCCCGCTCTTTTTACCGTTTCGACAATCTTGTCTGCCGATGCGTCGATTAAGGTGTGGTCGTAAGCCTTCAACTTAATTCTGATTTTTTGTCCTGCCATTTTTGTACCTCCAAAATTTCCTAACTTCGTACACACTTCCGTGTGTGTCATGCTGCCTGTTAAATAAAAGCGGATCGCCCGCTTCCGTTAGTCGCACGAATCACATCGTACCCTTGTCCGCAGAAATTCTCTTGTGAAACAAGTAACTTCCTGCATCATCCCAAAATCAAACAGCCTAATTAATATATAATAAAAATCAATACTCGTCAAGCAAATTTTCGCCATTATTTCATTTTTTTGACCGAATTTTAACTTTTTTGGTTAAATTTCGTCCAAAATCCGTATTTCGACGCGGTTCGAGTCAAAATTGCGGACGTAATACCCGCGGCGACAGAAATTCCGACAAAAATCGCGAGAATTTATCGGAAAATGCAAAGCGCGAATTTTGTCGGACGGAAAATTTCGCGACTCTTTCCCCTGTCCGACAATAATTCTTATTATTTTTACGTCATTCTTTCGGATATTCGCCAAATTTCGTTTTTTTAATTTTTACGCGTGCGCGCGTGCGCGCGAATTTAATAAGGTATGCGTTTTCGCCCTTTCTTTCCGATTTTCGATATTGTGTCATTTATCCTGTCATATTGACACATTATTTATTATTTTTAAGTCAATGTGACAGTCTTAACACAAAATCGGATTTATTTGTGTCATTTTTACAATCTTTCGAGAAAATGAAAAACCGCCGCGTTGCGACGGTTTCAAAGATTATCGTTTGATTTTTCGTTTTCAGCCGAGATACGACGCGGCGACCGATTGTCCGAGCCTTCGAAAATTTTCGTCGGGAAGCAAAATTCTGAATTTTTTGTCCGCGCCGTGGTTTTTAAGCACTTCGTTTGCCTTGTTCATTATTATTTCGCCGCCTAGTCCGCTCATAACGCGCCCCATAAGCAATACGTTTTCGAATTTGTAAAAATCGTAATAGTATAAAAGCGAGTACGCAAGATATACGCCGACGTCCGAAAAAACGGTTGCCGCGACTTCGCTCCCTTCGTCAAGGAGACTCTGGACGACTTTCAGCCTTTCGGACGGCACGCTTGTCTGAAACTCGATACCCGCAAGGCACGCAAGTTTTATCACGCCGTCTTGCGACAGATATTTTACGCCCGTGCCGATATCGCCCGACCATTCGTCAACCGCCGCGTTTTCGTTCATATCGACGGGTACGAACGCAAGTTCGTTAAGCCAGCCCCACAATCGGTTTTTGTCGTCAACAAAACCTGCCGCTTCCGACGTGCCCATTGCAATTCCCAAAACGCTTTTCATATCCATGCTGATTGCGCCTGCCATTGCGGCAACGTCGCCGTCGTTTGCAACGGTCACCGGCGCGCCGAGTCGTTTTGCCGCGTCGATGTAAATGCGCCTTACCGCGTCATAGTCGTTTTCAGGCACTTTTATGAACAGACTTGCGACGCGCGCTTCGTTTTTGACGTAAATCCCCGCGCTGCTCACGCCGATTGCGTCGATTTTTTTAAGATGCGTCGCCGCCTCGTTCAAAGCGTTGTTTATGAATTTTACGTGATAAGCGGGGTTTGAATTGACTTTCGGTTGCCACAAAATCTCTTTTGAAAACAGCACGTTCCCGTTTTCTACCGCGGAAATCTTAATATCGCTGCCGCCGGCGTCAAGTCCGATTCTTGCGCCGCATTCGTTTTTGTCCGCCGCAACGAGTTCCCGCTTGCTTTTTAAAAGAGCCGGAACTCTTTCGACCGAAAACGGCGCGTCGTAAACCTTTTCAAAAAATTTCACGTCAAAATCGCGTTTCCCGCCGTGCGAATACGCGTTTTCAAGGCTTTTATACAGCGTGTCGTTTGCGATGATTTTCAGTTTATATCCGCCGACCGTCCAAAGCGCGGTTTTTATGAATCTTTCGGCGCGGCGGAAGTTGAGCGCGTCATCGACGCCTTCTTTCAGCACATCAATCGAAAAACACTCGGAATATCCGTCGTTTCTTTCAACAGAAAACGCGAATAAATCCGCGCCTTCTTTCCTGACTTTTTCGTCAAAAGTCTTGTTGAATTCGTATATCGGCAAAAAGTCTTTGTCGATTTTCATAAACTTATCCATTAAAACCTATGTCTTCAAACATTTTATCGATTTCTTCGTCGGTCGTTTTTGAAAGTTTCACGCCGGAATAAATCGAGAATCTTTCTTCCTGAGAAATAGTTTCGCCGGGCAAAAGCGTTGTTACGGGCGACAAAACTTCCATTTCCATAATATGTTCGTTCGTGTACGTTTCAAAGTTGCATTGATAATCAGGCAATTTGCCGCCAAGCACCTTAAAGCGTTTCACGAAAAGGCATTTGTTGTATTGATACGCGCACCAGCCGTGATGGTTGAAAAGCCCCAGTTTGAACGCGCGCTCAATAGTCTTTTTTTGTTTTAACACGGCGTACTTCGTATTCACCGAAAATCTTTTGTCGTTTTTGTCGTTATACGGCCAAAATACCATATTTTGCTGGGGTAAAAGCCCCGTATCGACGGTGTTGAGCGGGATAATTTCGGTGCCGCCCTGGCGCAAAACGGAAAGTCCCCAGATTGAAAGTTCATAAGGATTTTCGCCGATATTCGTCAACGATTCCGTGACCGTAAGCGTGCCGTCGTCCGCCATTTCGACGCGCATAACCTGTTGAAGCGACGTGAGTTTTTGCGGTGCGGGCGTGAATATCGCGCCGTTTTCCAGCCTGTCCACGCGCACGGGATAGTTGTCGGGGACGTAGGAAAGTAAGTCTTCTTCGGCTTTCCAGATGCGGTGTCCGCCGTAAAGATACCATTTTTCGCCTTCTTTGAAGTTTTTGTCGAAAAATTCGCCGCCTTTATTCGTGAGCCTGTCAACGTCTTCGTGCATGATGTTAATGCCTTTCACGCCGTAATAAATGACGCGCGGTCCGATATCGACGGTAACGAGCGCTTTCACCGTGCCATTGCTTATTTCCATACACTTTCCGAAGTTTTTGTAAAGTTTGTATCTTTTGGTAATCATTTTCCGTTATTCTCCTTTTTGCGGACGCTACGCATTTTTTTCATTTCTTTTGCCGCGCGATTGGAGCGGGCAATCATTTCGAAATCGATCAGATTCATGCCGAATTTCATCATGATTGCGGCGCGTTTCAGCGGATTTTTGACGTTGCAGTCTTTAAGCGGCGCGGCCTTGATACCCGTTGTGTTTTCAATAAGTTTATTGACGTTTTTCAGCGAGTTTTCAAACGCAAGGTAATCCTTTTTCGACTTATCGCACCAGGCGCTCTCCGCCACTGCGGTAAGTCTTGGGAACACTCTGAACGCAAGCAAATCCGTATTGTCGATCCACTCCGTCCACAAGGTGCTTTCGACGCCCAGCACGTTTTGCTCGTATCCTTCGATGCCGTGGAATACGGGCTCGAACTCGTACGCCGCCTTCAACGAGTGCATAGGATACGGGTAATCGAGATAATACGGGTTAAACTTCGACACGATGATTTTCCTGCCGTTTTTAACTTCTCGTATTACGTTTTCATTATCCTTTCCGTCAGACCAAAACTGCAATATAACACTGCTTTCAAGTTTGCCGCTGTTTGCGCTTTCATTCCAACAAATCGTGGTTTTATTAAGCGATTTAAGATACTCAACCGCCTTTTCGGTGAAATAAGCCTGCAACTCTTCTTCATTGCGAAGCCCGAGTTCTTTCATTTTTTTCTGGCAGTCGGGGCATTTGTACCACTCGTGCTTGACGGCCTCGTCGCCGCCGATATGGATGTATTCCGACGGGAACATTTCCGCAAATTCTGTAAGAACACCCTTGACAAAATCGTACGATTCTTCTCGTCCCGCGCAAAGTATTTCGCTGTGAATTCCGAATTTCGTGGACACTTCCACGGGCTTTTTGCTGCACCCGAGCTCGGGATAAGAAGAAACCGCGGCGCGGGTATGTCCCGGTATATCGAACTCGGGAATTACCGTGATAAATCTTTCTTTTGCAAACTCAACGACGTCTTTTATCTGTTCCTTGGTGTAAAAACCGCCGTGGGGTTTCTTGTCGCCGCAGGTTTCACGGCGCATCGAACCGTGCTCGGTAAGGCGCGGGTATTTGTCAATCTGAACGCGCCAGCCCTGATCGTCGGACAAATGCCAATGGAACACGTTGAGTTTAAGAAGCGAAATTGCCTCGATATACTTTTTCACGACTTCGACCGGGAAAAAGTGTCGGACGGTGTCGAACATATATCCGCGGTACGAAAAACGCGGCTCGTCGTTGATTTCGCAACAAGGAATCTCCGCCGTTTTCGTCTTTTCGTCAAATGACGAAAGGATTAACTGTTTCAGCGTTTGCGCGCCGTAAAAAAGCCCACGTTCGCTTTTTGCGGACACCTTGACGCCGTCTTCGCCGACAACAAGCGTATACGCTTCGGACGAACTGTCGGAGCCGTCGGACGTGAATTTTATATCGTCGCCCGTACGCCATCCGATACCGCAGGTTTTCAAAAACGAAGAAATCGAATTCCCGACGTTTTCATAGTCGCAGAAAAACCCTGTTTCTGCGTCGAACAGGAAACTGCCGTCTTTTTTTGTAAATTCTTTCGGACACGGAATAATTCTCATAGCCACCCTCCACTTTTGATTATACCACAAAATACCGCAAAATCAATGTTTAGCGGGCAATTTCTTGCGCGCGGGCTGCCAACAGATAATAATACGAACGTTGCCAAAACGCCGATATTTCAACGCTTTTATGAAAAATGCTCGCTTGTAGTACGAAAAGTACAACCGCGTTCGCCTTTTCCAAAAATCATCTGAAATCTCGGCGTTTTCGGTTGTGAACAAGTTTTCCGTCGTGTTTTTAGAATAAGACAAGGCACGCGAGCGGCTTAATACTTTACCGTATAAGCCGTGAGCGTAACGCAGTATTAGTCAAAAACACGGCGTAAAACCTAAGTTCGTATTATTATCTGTTGGCATAACACAAGCATATTATTTAAGTTTATTCTCATTTGACAGGCGCGCGTGCATTGTGATATTATTATGTGTACCGAAAAACGTTTTGTTTTGGCACACGAGCGGAGGCAAACATTGGCAGCAACACTGAAAACCGATACCAGACAAAAAATAATCGACAGCACCTTGTCCCTGATTTCAACCCGCGACGTCAACGAAATTTCGTTGCAGGACATCGCAAACGCCGCAAATATCACGAAAGGCACGCTGTTTTATTATTACAACTCGAAGGAACTTATCTTCGAGGACATCACTATTGAATATCTGAACGGGCTTGCAACGCGTTACTACGAATGGATCAACAACGCCGATAAGGACACATCTTTCCCCCGTCTTGCAAAATACGTCCTGGACTTCGGCGCAAGATACGGCGAAAGAAGCAAGGTGCATATTTACCTTGTCAACAAAGCGTTGTCCGACAACAAACAACTTTGCGAACTGTTCCGCGAAAAATATCTTTCGTGGCGCGAAATAATCAAGAAAACCATCGAGGAAAGAATCGATGAAAAAGAAAAAGCCGAAGGCTATGCCGATTTGTTGCTTATCTTAATCGACGGACTTATCGTACAGGACCTTGTCGGCATTGAAAATATCGATACAAAACAAATCGTGTCGCTGATTATCGACAAATAGGATTATGAGTAAACCGGGATTTATCGCAGGCTTTGCGGGCGCGGGAATTCTGAGCGTCCTGATGAAGTTTTTGGGCTACGTCGTCAGATTTTTATCGACGATAATGCTTTACTTCGGCCTTTACGTCCCGTTTTTTTACTTCTTATACGGTCTGATAATTCATCTGACGCTGGGCGTCGCGCTTTTCGACTTTTCGACGAATTCGCAGTTGTACCTTCTGGGGCTTTTGCTGTGTCTTGTGAGTTCGGTGATTATTTCCGTAAGAAACATTATTCTGACGCCTCTTAAAAGCGCGCTGAAATTTTACGACAGCAGGAAACGCCCCGAAAAACCGCTCGTTTACCGAAGCGAACTTATGCCCGACCTTATCATTTACGAATACGAAAACCGCTACGAAGTCTATCGCGATTATAACGGCAGGCTTACGTATCTCCGCACCGAGGCAAAGCGATGACGGATTCGTATGATTTCATGACTGACGTCGACGTCGTTCAAAAACCCGCCGCAAAAAAACGCGGCAGAATCTGGGAACTTGACTTTATCCGCGGTTTTCTGATTCTTCTGATGCTTATCGACCATCTTCTTATGACGGTCGATTACTTTTATGGGCCGGAATGGCTGCACTTGTCGCACGGCGCGACAAACGGATTCACAAAGTTTTACGCCGCGGCGGAATTTTATATGAACCACCCCGCGCGCGAGGTTATTCACCCCATCGTCGTGTTCACTTTCATCACCCTTTGCGGACTTTCCACGGGATTTTCAAGGAACAATATGAAACGCGCCTGCACGCTTGCGCTTATCTCCATCGGAATAACGACGGCGACTGCAATCGCGGACTCTTTCGTGCCCGGAATGATAATCCGCTTCGGCATAATTCACCTGCTTGCAACCTGCGTCGCGACGTGGGCGGTTATCGAGCTTATCACTCGGCACAATAAGTTCCTGAATTTTCTTTTGGGCATTGCGCTGGGATTTGTTATCGCGGGGCTTTCGATACGGTGCGCGTACGACCTCGATTTCCAGTCAAAAGTTGCGTCCGACGCTTTTGTATTCGTCTTTACCGACGGCCTTTCGCGCTGTCACCCGGCGATTTCTGGCCGATTCTGCCGTATTCCGGGATGTTTTTCTTTGCGGCGGCAATCTCGCCCTATCTTTATTGCGACAAGAAAACGCTGATGCCGAAACTTGACGGAAAATGGAACAAACCCGTATGTTTCATCGGACGACACACCCTTATCGTGTACGTCGTGCACCTTATTCTTATCGTTGCCGTGCTGGAACTTGCAAGTTACTGCGGTTTTCACGAATGGCTTTTTTTGGATATGTTTTAATTCAAAATAATTATTCGGAATTTTTGCATAAAAAAACGACCGCTTTCACGGTCGTTTAATTTTGTTTTGTTAAGCGTTTGCGGCGTCCTTTTTCTCAACGTAAGGGGCGGGCGATTTGCCGATTGCAAACGAGATGCAGGTCTTTGCGATCCTGCCTTCCTGCACGTCCGACGCGCGTTTGTTGAGCACTGCGCTGAAACGGTCGGGACGAGACAGGTTTCTGAACACGTGGACGGAGTTTCTTGTACGCAACGTGAGATCGCCGATATTCAACGCACGGCGAAGCGGAGTTTTGTAATCTACCTCGACAGAGTCGATGTTTTGAAGTTGCGTGTCGAAAACCTTAATCGTTATGATATCTTCTTTGTACATAAATTTATGCGTGGTTACCACAAGCAACGTCGACGCGTATCGAACCGCGCTGTCGCACAGACAGAAAACCACCACGACGGCGCACACGATATAAACCCATATCATGATTTTCGTGTCGACCTTGAACCCAAGTTGCACGCCGACGGCAATGCCGAAAAGCAAAACCGCGATGAGCACGTCACGCATAAAAATGAATGCGCTTTTGTGGGTTTTTGCGTAAATTTTCTCACCTTTCGGAAGATGACTTGCAAGGTAATTCATAACAACCTCCGTTATTGTAATGTTATCACAACGCGCATGCGTTGTCAACGCGGTTTACAGTTTTAATTGCGCGTTGACCGCCCTGACCATATCGGGATCGACTTTAAGAACGCGCCTGTCGTACGTCAAAAGCCCGTTGATTTCGCTCTCAACGTCGGAAACTTGGGTATAAACCGTTGCCGCAAGTCCGTCCTTGATTGCAGGGATAATGAGTTTTTCGTGCAGTTTTTTGTAAGCCGCGTTCAGGGATTCCTTATCGTTGTAAATGCGATAACCGAATTTCTTATTGTTGAAAACGTGTCCCTTTTCCTGATAACTGTACCCACCGTATTCCGAAAGAAGAACAAGGCGTTTTTCTTTTTTGGGCACTTTGAACGGCGTGAAGTAGCAGTGAATACTCTTTGCGTCGATGCCCTGATCGTGCCAGCCGCTTGCGCTGTCGACCGTACGCGTCGCGTCGAACTCTTTCGTGCGCTCCGAAAACCATGCGCTGTCGAACTGTCCCCAGCCTTCGTTGAACGGCACCCACATTCCGATGGATACGACGTTGTAAAGGTTGTCGAGCATTTCAAAATATTGCTGCGTGTATTCGTCGCGCGCTTCCTTGTTTTTCCTGTGGAAGAATCCGTACTTGTTGTCGTTGAACATAAAGCCCAAAAACGGCAGAACGGCGATGCACAGAATGTTGTAGTTTTTGCAGCCGGACACCATATCCTGCCACACGATCATTCCGAGTCTGTCGCAGTGATAATACCATCTCATCGGCTCGACCTTGATATGTTTTCTCAGCATATTGAAGCCAAGGTCTTTCATTGTCTGAATGTCGTAAATCATCGCCTCGTCGGACGGCGGAGTGAGCATACCGTCGCTCCAATATCCCTGGTCGAGAAGACCTTTGTGGAAATAAGGTTTGTTGTTGAGGAACAGGCGTTTTTTGCCGGTTTTGTCGACGCCTTCCGAGAACTTACGCATGCCGAAATAACTTCTGACCATATCGTCGTCGCAAACGACCACGACGTCGTAAAGGTGCGGGTCCTCGGGCGACCAAAGTTTCATATCTTCAATGGGAATCACGACTTCTTTTCCGCTTTCGAAATTCACGTTCGCAACGACGTTATCGCCGTCCACGACAACGATTTCAGCCTTGCTTTCAGGGACTTTATTTGTCGAAACGACAATTTTAACTGCCTTTTCGTCGATATCGGGCGTGATTTTGATTTTTTCGATGAAGGTAAGCGGCGTGCTTTCAAGCCATACCGTCTGCCAGATTCCGCTTTGCGGAGTGTACCATATTCCCGTGCCGTTCAGCGTCTGTTTGCCGCGGCACTGATCGCCGGTATTGCTGGGATCGGTAACGGTAACGTTTATGCGGTTTTTGCCGATGACTATGTAGTCGGTGATGTCAAAAGAAAAGGGATTGTATCCGCCTTTGTGCGCGCCCACGTACTTGCCGTTGACGTAAACTTTCGCGATATAATCCACCGCGCCGAAGTTCAGAATGACGCGACCTTTTATAAACTCTTCGGGAAGGTCGAATTCCCGTTCGTAATACAAAAAGTCGTCGGGCATAACGACGCGTTCAACCCCCGAAAGTTGGCACTCGGGCGAGAACGGCACGACGATTTCTCCTTCAAACGCCGTGGGAATTTCGGTTTTCTTTTTGGAAATGAGATAACTCCAAACGCCGTTTAAGTTGATGAAACTGTCACGCTCGAATTGCGGACGGGGATACTCGGGCAACGGATTGTTTTTATCAATCTTTTCGCCCCACTTTGTAGTTATTTTCATAAGTTTCTCCTTACAAAATATGTAGATTTCTTTTTTATTTTTGTTTTATTTTTTCACTTAAAAACAGGATGATGGGCAATCCTTATCCTTGTGCAGCCGTACGGTACAAGGGTGCGCTCGAACGTTTCCTTGCCGTACCTTGCATGGCGGGGCACTCTCCCCGCGCTGTTTTTGACCTCGTTCCAGTTCTGGACGTAGCGCGCGCGATACGTGATTTCGACGGGGGGATTGTCCTCGTCAAACGGCATCGCCGACACTTCCCTTTCCGTCGTTTCTATTACGGTCAAATGTTTTTTATGTTGAAGTTCGGGCAATGTGCGCCACTGCGAAACCGTCTTGTATTCGTAGTCGCAAAACGGGATTTTGCCGCGCGTATCGCACTTTGCGCGAAGTTTCGTCGCAAAAAGCAACGTGCCTTTCCGAAAACTTATCGACTTGTCGGGATTCACGACCGTCGTAAGCGGCATATCGAACAAAAGTTCGATGACGTCGCCCGCTTCGACCTTTTTCTTAAAAGCGATAATGCCCTTGTCGCCCGACACGACTTTTTTGCCGTTTACCAGCACTTCGAGGCTCGTGTATTGCGGCACGCGGAAGGAAAACTTGATTTCGGGATTGCCCGACACCGACTCCACGACAATTTTCGACTTGTTTTTGAAAGGATAATCGGTGGACTCGTTCAGAATAACTCTTACGCCCTTGAAAAGCGTCGAAATTCTGCACGGGGAATATACCATAAAGCAAAATCCTTCGTCGGTTTTGTAGCAAAGATTTTCCGTGAATTTCGGGAACCCCTGGTGCATATTTGCCGTGCAACAGCCGTAATTGGGTTCCAGCCCGTAAACGGTGCCGTCGGAGCGAACGTTGAAAAAGTCGCGTTTCTGGCGGTTTGCCGCAATGGCGTTTGGCTGCTGGACGTACTGATGCGCCGTATAATCTTTGGTAATAGTTGCGGGAAGCGCGTTGAAACAATTAAGTTCCAACAAGTCGGCGTAATAAGTGTCGCCCGTTTTTTCGACAAGCGTTTCAAGGCTTCGCATAAACTCGACCACCGTGCAAAGTTCGACGCCCTTTGACGGGTTCGTGCCGTCCAGTGTCTCGTCCGACGTGAATACGCCCGCCGCCGTGCCGTGATATTTCATAAGGTTTTCAACCGTCTTTTTCGACAACATCACAAGTTCGGGATCGGGACGGAAATCGTTCAGCAAAACGGGATATTTCACCGCCATCGCGTTGTTCACGCCGTGCAAAAGCATAAGTTTTCTTACGGTGGGCAGTTTGTTTTGCGCCATGATTTTATGCGCGCTCATCTGTTTTTTTTGCGGCATTGCGCCGTATTTCCGTTTTCTGTCGGCATTTGCGCCCACTTTCGCGCCGAAATTTATAATGCCGCGGCTAAGATAAGTCGAGGCGGGTTTTTTATAACGGAACTTTTCATAAACCGAAAACCAGTCGTACGAGCCGTCCACGATTTTATCGACAAGTTGATTTATCATCTCGTCGCCCGTTTCGTCGAAAAGCCGTTTCATCGGGATAAATTGTTCAAACGACCTTGCGGCAGCCCATACGTAAAAAGGTTGCTCGTCAAGGTTATTGAATTCGTACTTGAAAAAGTTTCTTACAAACGGCGGAATCTGCTTGTCCCCGGTAACTTCGTAATACGACCAGAGCGCGCGAAGCGCAAGGATACGCGGCCACCAGTCAACGGTGCGCGCAGGCCCGAAAAACCCGCTGGCGTCAACCGACGACAGGATTTTTTCAATCCATAATCCGACGCGGTCGATAAGACGGCGGTCGTCCAGAAGATACGCAAGCGAAACAAGCCCGTCAAGGTAATACGGACCGCGCTCCCACGCCTCGCCGTGACCGCCGAGCCACGCCGATTTTTGGGAAACGTCGTCCCATAACTCGTCCAGACGTCCGGTAAGCCCCGTCGCCTGCAATTCGAGTTCCCGTCTGAGCCAGCCCATAGGCTTGATTTCGCCAAGCGGCAGTTTTTGAAGTTTTTCTTTGCTTTCTGCCATAAATTTTACCGTTTCAATAGGTATATATATTATATATTCTTTTATGCGCTTACGCAAGCAGATTTTATTATGTTTTAAGGCGCCGCAATCTTCGCGTTCGTTTGACAAACGCAAGATAATTGATTTATACTTTATCCGTATGAAGTACGTTATCGTTCTGGGCGACGGAATGGCGGACGAATATATACCGTCGATTTCGGGTACGCCCCTTGAAAAAGCAAACATCGAAAATGCAAGAAAACTTGCAAAAACCGCAAAAATCGGGCTTGTGAAAACGGTGCCCGACGGGTTCAAGCCGGCAAGCGACGTCGCAAACCTTGCCGTGCTCGGCTACGCCCCCGAAAAGTATTACAGCGGACGTTCGCCGTTGGAAGCGCTCAGCATCGGCGTCGATATGAAAGATACCGACGTCGCGTACAGAATGAATCTTGTCACGCTCTCCACGGAAAAAAACTTTTCGGACAAGACGATGGTTGACTATTCCGCGGGCGAAATATCGACGGCGGAAGCCGCGGTGCTTGTCGCGCACATCAAAAAACATCTGGAAACGGACTCCCTGCATTTTTATCCGGGCGTCAGTTATCGCCATTGCCTGATTATAAACCACGGCGTCGTCGACGACGAAGTTACCCCGCCGCACGACATAACGGGCAGGAAAATCATGGACTATCTCCCGAAAGGCGTTTACAAGGATTTATTCCTTGACCTTTACGAAAAATCCTATGCGCTGCTTGAAAACCACCCGATAAACGAAAAGCGTAAAAAGGAAGGCAAAAATCCCGCTAACTGCATATGGTTCTGGGGCGGCGGCGTGAAGCCCGCGCTCACCCCGTTCGTCGACAAAACTTCCCTTCGCGGCGCAATGATTTCGGCGGTCGATTTGCTGAAAGGTATCGGCAAAGGCGCAGGCATGGACGTTATCGAAGTAAACGGTGCGACAGGCAACTGGGACACTAACTTTTCGGGCAAGGGAGAAGCCGCTCTCAAAGCCCTTGAAACAAACGATTTCTGCTATATCCACGTGGAAGCACCCGACGAATGCGGACACCGCGGAGATGCCGAACGCAAGGTTTACAGCATCGAAATGATTGATAAAGGCATAATCGGGACGATTGTAAACGGATTGACGGCAAAACACGAAGACTTTGCGCTGATGTTTCTGCCCGACCACCCGACGCCTTGTTCAATCAAAACTCATTCAAGAAATCCCGTGCCGTTTCTTATGTATTCTTCCCGCGAAAAACTTGGCGAAAACAACGACTTCAATGAAAAAACGGCAACCGACACCGGCGTGTTTTACGCCGACGCTCCCTCGCTTTTCAACGATTTCATAAAACTGAAATAACACGAATTTCTAACCCGAAACGATATAAAAAATCCCCACGCAAATTGCGCGGGGATTTTTATCGGAGAGGGACAAATGTTACTATAATTATAATGAAGTTTCGTCGTTATTTTTGTTTCTGACTTCTTCGAGTTTTTTCAACTCGGCATCCCGACCGTTGCAGGAGTTACAGCACGGGCAGCCCGCGCAACTGCTCCCGCAGGACGATTTTCCTTTCTTTTTGCGCGCGCGGTTCCAGACGATAACGCTCACCACGAACAGCGCGCATAATATTCCGATTAACGGTGCAAGCCACGACCACATAATATTACTCCTTAGCTTTTCTCATTTTGCCTTTAAGGTTTTTGAAAAAGCCGTTTACGTCGATTTTGCCTTTGTTGTCAAGCACGATGAGCGTAATGATTGCCGCCCATATCGCCGCGAAGATGAACCCCGTCCACCACCAGCTGCCGATAAGGTAAATCATCATTGCCACGATATAGCTCGTGCCGATCCAGAACAGCAAGGTATTTCTGAACGACTTCTTTGAGGGAAGTTCCGCCTTTGCCGTTGCGACTGCCGCAAAGCAGGGGATTGTCAGCATATTGAAAGCGATGAACGCGATGAGTCCGGGAACGCCGATTCCGGTTGCTTTGATCATTTCCGCGACTGCCATCAGACCGCCGTCCGCTTCCACGTCAATCATTCCGCCGACTATGCAAGCCGCAAGAGTACCGAACGTCGCGATAACGTTTTCTTTTGCGATAAGACCTGTGATTGCCGCGACCGCGAATACCCAACCGAAACTATTTGCAAGTTGCGAGCCGAATCCCAACGGGGTGAACAAAGGTCTGATAATTCCGCCGATACCAGCAAGGATACTCTGATTCATCTGCGTGTCTTCCAGGTAATTCCAGTTCCAGCTGAAATGGCTTATGAACCAGATAACGATTGTCGACGCAAGGATAATCGTGAAAGCCTTTTTGACGAAGTGTTTCGTCTTATCCCACAGGTGCAACATAAGGTTTTTGGGTTCCGGCGCGTGGTATGCGGGCAATTCCATAATGAACGGGGGAACGTCGCCTTTCATCGTTGTCGCTCTCATAAGAAGCACGCAAGCGATTGCGACGACTACGCCCAGAATGTACATACCATAAGTAATTACGTCGGGATTTTTAAGCCCCGTCATAGTTACGATACCGCCCGCGATTGCCGTAAGAATCGGCAGTTTTGCGCCACAACTGAAAAACGGAATAACCCTGATTGTCGCGACGCGTTCCTTTTCGTCGGCAAGCGTACGGGTGTTGATGAACGCGGGAACGGAGCAGCCGAATCCCATAATCATCGGCATGAACGCCCTGCCCGAAAGACCGAATCTTCTGAAAATTCTGTCAAGGATGAACGCTACGCGCGCCATATATCCGCTGTCTTCCAGAATCGAGAAGAACAGGAACAGCAAAAGAATCTGAGGCAGGAAGCCGAGTACCGCGAACAAGCCGCCGAAGATACCGTCAACGATAAGCCCCGTAAGCCAGTCGGGTGCGCCCGATTTCACAAGTCCTTCGTTGATGCAGGTGCTTAAAAAGTCGGTGAACGTATTGAGAAGGTTCGCAAGGATTACGCCGGGACCGTAAACGCTTTCTTCATATCCGAAGAAGGTTGCCGCGGAGATTCCCGCGCAGAACTCGTCGATGCCCGACACGAATGCCGATTCGTATTCCGTTTCTATGTCCGCGTATCCTTCGACTTCGCCGTCGGCGTTCAGAGTAACTTCGTGAGTCAATTCTTCGTCGGCGTAAATCTTAGTGCCTGCCGCAAGGTTTTTAGCGTCGCCTGCCGAAATTCTCGTGACTTCGCCGAGACTGTTTTTCCAGTACACGAATTGGATTGCTTCGATGGTTACTTCCCATTTGCCCTTTTCGTTGGCATAGAATTTTGTGCCCTCGGGCAGTTCCGCCGCGTTTTCGACAAGGACTTTCTTTCCGTCGCCGGTGAACACGAAGGGTTTTGCCTCGACCGACGCGAGTTTGCCGTCTTCAAAGGTGAGTTCGGCTTCGTTGCCGTCCGCGTCGTAATATTTCACGTTATCGGGATCGTAAGTGTCTTCGGTAACTTCGATTACGTTTTTATTTACGTCATAAGCCACCGCTTCCTTATCGAACACGCCGCCCGCGCCGAGGAACAAAAAGTCTTCCGCGAACGTAAGGTGGAATACCAGAAACAGTATTACAAGGAAGATGGGGATCCCCCATACCTTATGAGTAAGGATTTTATCCGCCTTGTCCGAACGCGAAAGTTTTTCCTTTTGCCTTTGTTCGCTCTTCGTAAGGACGGACGAATAATGCTTGGAGATGTATTTATATCTGCTGTCCGCGACAAGCGCCTCGAAGTCGCTGCCGAAAGTGTCGTCGGAGAAAGTCTTTTTGAACTCTTCGACCATCGCCGTCGATTGCGGATTCGCTTTTACTTCCAGCTCGTCAAGTTCCACAAGTTTAATCGCGTGGAACAAAGCGTTGTCGACGCCCTGACCTTCGAGTGCGATTTTGCAGTCGCCGATAAGGTGCATGAGCGCACTTGCTTCGAGAACCGTTTTTCCCTGACGCTTTTCGTTGGATGCGTCGTACGCGCGTTTCATAAGTTCTTCAAGCCCTTTTTCTTTCAGCGCGGAAATGGGTACGACGGGAATGCCGATTTTCTTTTCAAGGTTTGTCGCGTCGATTTTGTCGCCCTGTTTTTCGATCTCGTCCATCATGTTGAGCGCGATGACCATAGGCACGTCGATTTCCATAATCTGAGTGGTCAGATACAGATTGCGTTCAAGGTTTGTCGCGTCAACGATATTGATGACGCAGTCGGGCTTTTCGTCAAGAATGAAGTTTCTGGAAATGACTTCTTCGGGAGTGTAAGGCGACAACGAATAAATGCCCGGAAGGTCGACGATCGACACGGGTTCGGCGCACTTTTTGTACGTTCCTTCGCGCTTATCGACCGTTACGCCCGGCCAGTTGCCGACGTGCGCGGTCGAACCCGTCAGGGAGTTGAATAAGGTTGTTTTACCGCAGTTCGGGTTTCCCGCAAGTGCAAACTTTTTCATGCTTAAACCTCCATCGTTACGACGTCCGCCTCGCTTTTTCGAAGAGTGAGTTCATAACCCCTTAAAGTAATTTCGATGGGATCGCCGAGCGGAGCGCGTTTTCTCAAATACACTTCCGCGCCGGGAGTAACTCCCATATCGAACAAACGACGTCTTATCTTGCCGTCGCCGCCGACAAGACGAATCACGCCGGTTTCGCCAATCGAAAATTCGCTTAATCTCTTTTCCATATATGCCTCCTATGCAATAAGGATTTTTGTTGCCATTTCTTTGTCGAGAGCGAGCCTACCGTCTTTTACGACACAGATAACACTGCCCCCGCTTGCCGATATTACGCGGATAACGGAATCGATCGTAATACCAAGGTTTTCAAGATGTTTTTTCGTTTTCTCGTCCGCAAGGATTTTCACGACTCTCACGTCCTTGCCGACGGGTGCTACTACCAACGGCATAAGCCACCTCCGAATTATGTGAATATGAAATTTCTTTCATATTTGCAAGGTTAGTATATGCGCTTGAGAATAGTTTGTCAACCCTTTTTAACAAAATCTGAAATATTTTTCATATTTTTTGACGGCGTTTTGTTTTGCTTTTTCATTGAAAATAATGTATAATGTTTCAGAGGTAAAAAATATGTCACAGGAAGTACGCGAGCCTCAACAAAAGCGCTCGATCGACAAAAAGAACAGGATTATCGAAGCCGGGTACGAACTTTTCACAAAGGACGGCTATTTCAACACGAACACGTCGGAAATCGCAAAAAAAGCGGGCGTTTCCACGGGCATCGTCTATGGATATTTCCACGACAAACGCGATATTCTCATCGAGGTGCTGGATATTTACGTCGACAACGTGTTTTATCCCGTGTTTGAAATGTTCGACAAAATCACCGCCCCCGTGGACTTCGATTTTATCATCACGCACTCCATCGACAACGCCGTTACGGTGCACGAAAACAACGCCGCCATTCACGAGGCGTTGCACTCCCTTTCGTCCACGGACAAAACCGTGCGCGACAAATTTATGGCGCTTGAAAACGATATGACGATGAGGTTCGTCGCAAAACTCCGCTCTTTGGGCTATGACCGCGAGGATATTTTTGAACGCGTCCACCTTGCGATGGAAACCGTGCAGTCCTACGCCCACGAAAAGGTTTTCGATAAGCACTCTTATATCGACTACAACCGCATGCGTAAAATCGTCATAAATATGCTTGTTTCGCTTTTTAAGAAATAAGAAAAACCGCCGTTCGGCGGTTTTTTAATTAAATTAAGTATTATTATTACTTTTCCTTATTTTCTTTTTTGATAAATTCATACAGTTTTTTTGTTTTGTTTTTCCAGAAAATCCTGTAATACGCGCCACCTCTCGTGAACGAGATTTGTTTTGTACGGGCGTCGTCAAGTTGTTTTAAGACAAGCCGTTCGTCCTGCTCGAAGGCGTCCTCGGAAATTGCGAAGCGGTCTTCCTTCCCGGCGGATAAAAACCTGTCGATCCACTCGTTTTCGGCAGCCCTTCCTTTTTCGATAATCTCGTTTGTCAAAAGCGTGCCGCTGATGAAATAGCGCAGCATTTTTTCGTGCGTCAGCCAATATCCGACGCCTTTTTTATCTTCGCCGTCTTCCGCGACGTGCTCGTTTTTTCCAAGGACGTACGGCTTAAACAAACTTATGCACGGCAACGACGCGCCGGTGACAAAATACACGCTGTCCGCGCCGTCGATTTCCGCCACGTAACTTGCCGTCGTCTGGTCGCCGATAACGCCGCCCGCGTGCATACAAATGCTGCCGACTTCCTGATATCCGCGCTCCGCCTTCCCTGCGTGAGAGCGCAAAATCGATATAAACTTTTTGACGTCGGGCGCGCCTTCGCCCAGCAACTCCATCGCTTTTACGCGGCGTTCCCTGCCCTTTGCAAATTTCGTAAACAAGGGTTCAGTATAACATTTTACAAAGTTAAAGTCGGCTTTTGACTTGCACCAGCCGTTTTTGATTGCGTTTTCGACAAGCCCTGCGCTGCATGCGTCATAGCTTTCAAGACACAGACAGTTGGATATCGCAAAGAAGTCTTTCACCTTTTTCCATACCCAGTATTTCCCAGCGGTTTCCAGAACGTAAGCGTCCGACGAGTCGGCAATCAGAAAAGAGTTGTGATAATAAAATTTCTTTCCGTATCCGCAATTCCCGCCCTGCGGATATTTTTCGATAAAATCGGTCAGAAAGTCCAGGGCCTCTTTCGCGCTCCTGCACCTTTCAAGAGCCAGGCGCAGCATATCCATACCCGTTACGCCGTCGGTTTTTACGTACTTTTCTTTCGTGAACACCGCTTCGTTGCCGATATTCAGCCCGAACTCGTTGAAGCCGAATTCCGCGCCCCACATCCAACTCGGACGGGAAATCGTGATTTCAAAGGTATGTTCAACCTGCGGCACCGTAACGTAAGTAAGCGCAAGCGTCGGCGTTTTTTGAAGGTCGTAATCCTTCGCCGGGATATGTTGTAAAAATTGCGGCTCGTTGGGACTTCTGTCGCTGTTTTTCGCAAAAAGCATTTTCCCGTTTTTGGTGTAAGCGGGGGTTGCCACGATTGTGTCGCACATAAATGCCTCCGATTCGTTTTATAGTTTATAAGTTAAGTTTACCAAATGTAAACTTGTTTTTCAAGCGATTGCAATAAAAAACCGACAGCATTGCCGTCGGTTGTATGCACTATTTTGCCACTACGTTTATTGCGCGAAGTTTTGCGGCGTTTTTCGGATCGGCTTCCACGTCGAAAGAAACTTTTTGTCCTTCTTTAAGCGTCTTGTAACCATCGCCCTGAATTGCGCTGAAATGTACGAAAACGTCATCGCCGCCTTCATCGTTTGCGATAAAGCCGAAGCCTTTCGTCGCGTTAAACCATTTTACAGTTCCGATGCTCAATGTTATTACTTCCTGTTTTGATGCCCCGTCGATGTTGCTCTTTCGGAGTAAATATATTTTTAGCACCATGCTTTTGAAAAGTCAATCTATGCCGTCGTTTCAATCGACGCGCAGTACGTAAAATTTAAGATATTGCGTTTCGTCCATGAAAAGAAGGGACGGGTGGTCGGGCGACTGCGTTCTGATTTCGACAAGGCGCACCCGCCTGCCGCTTTCTTTTGCGCTTTCGACAATCATTTTCTGAAATAGCGTCGGCGTCATGTAGTGCGAGCAGGAAGACGTGACGAGATACCCGCCTTTTTCGACAAGTTTCAACCCCAGAACGTTGATGTCCTTGTATCCCCTGTACGCGTCGCCTACTTCCGCCGCGCTTTTCGTGAACGCGGGCGGGTCCAGCACGACAACGCCGTACTTTCTGTTTTCCCGTTTTTTGAGTCGCAAGTATTCAAACACGTCCGCGCATACGGCGTTCACGTTCTTAAACCCGTTCAACGCGGCGTTTTCAAGCACCGCTTTCACCTGAATTTCCGAAATATCGACGGCGGTTACTTCCTTTGCGACGGTTGCGGCGTTAATCGAAAATCCGCCCGAGTTCGAGAAGCAGTCAAGCACGGTTTTGTCCTTTGCGTAACGGCGGATTGCCATGCGGTTTTCTTTCTGATCCAGAAAATATCCCGTCTTTTGACCGTTTCTGACGTCAACGTACATTTTCACGCCGTTTTCGGAAATTACGATTTTTTCGGGCACTTCGCCGTACAATACGCCCTGCGTTTCGGGGACGCCTTCTTTTTTCAGCACCTGCGCTTCGCTTTTTTCAAAAATACCTTTCGGGTGAAATAAATCGACAAGGCATTTCACGATAAGGTCTTTTCTTTGCGAAATGCCCAGCGACAAACATTCAATGACAAGCACGTCGGCGTATTTGTCGATAATGAGCGCGGGAAGATCGTCGCTTTCGGCAAACACCATACGGTACGCGTCGTCGAAGCCCAAAGCGATTCTCATATCGTTTGCGGCTTTTATGCGTTTTTTGTAAAACTCTTCGTCGTCTATATCGTCGTTTCTGATGAAAATCCTCACAAGAATTTTCGACAAATGATTGATATATCCTTTCCCGATATATTTTTTATCGTGCGTGAAGACGGTGGCAAGACTTCCGTTTTTGTCCTTGCCTTTGATTTCCTGCACTTCGTTCGCATACACCCAAGAATGCCCCGAAAGTATGCGCCTTTCTTCGCCTTTTTTCAGATATACTTCGTACATATCAGTTGATTTTTACGCCGTTTTCGGTTTTTGAGAAGGCGGCGTTCATGAAAGCGGTCATAAACTTTTGCATTTTTTCGACGTCGCTCGCGCCTGCGGTTTCCACGCCGGAATGCATCGCAAGCTGGGCGATACCCACGTCGCAGGCGTTCATATTAAGGTCGGCGCTTGTAACGAGCCCGATTGTGCTTCCGCAACGCACGTCGGAATTATTGTAATAATCCTGCACCTCGATATTTTCGTTTTTGAGCAAGGTTTTCACTACGGCGGACGACAAAGCGTCGGTGGAATAATTGACGTGATGCTTTATGACGATGCCCTTGTTAAGATACACTTTCTCGCTCGGGTCGCTCTTTTCGGGGAAGGACGGATGCACGGCGTGCGCGTTGTCCGCCGACAGTAAAACGCCGTTTTCCGTCGCAAAGGTGAAATCATCGTCGTTTTTCATAAACGCACGGTTTATCTTCCTTAAAAGCGTACTTAAAATATTTGATGCGGCGCCTTGCTTCGTTTCGCTACCCACTTCTTCGTTGTCGAAACAGCAGCAAACGGCGATGTCTTTCGGGGTTGCATTTATAATCGCGTTCAGCGACGAGTACACGCTCAAAAGGTTGTCAAGTCTCGGCGCGCACAAAAACTCGTCGCCTACGCCGCCTGAAAACGCGCTTGTCGCCGGCACCACGAAAAGGTCGGCGTCGATAACGTCCTTGTCGGTGAGCGTGGAATACACGTCTTTCGCGCCGCCGAAAAGAGGCAGCATATCTTTTTGCACCGACAGCGCAAGTTTCGTGTTCGCGTCGGGATTATGATGAATGGCAAGGCTTGGAATAACGACGTTGTATTTGCTTTCGACAACTTCGGTTTTCACTTCGCCGCCGTCCGAATATGCAATCCGCCCCGCGACTTTCAACGGCGCGTCCAGAAAACTATACAGCAAAAGTCCGCCGTACTTTTCGACGTTAAGTCGTTTACCTTCCGCGCTGTCGATAAGTTTATTGCCCTTGACTTTGAGCGACGGGGAATCGGTGTGGCTTTCCACCACGTTGAAAACGTGGTTTTCGCCCGCCTTGAACGCAAACAGACTCGTCCCGTTTTCGATGACGTAATAGCCGACGTTTTTTTCAAGACGCCATACGTCTTTCATATCAAGTTTTTTGAAGCCCGCTTTTTCAAGCATTTCCGCGCCGTACTTCACGGCGTGATAAGCAGTGTACGATTTATTCAGAAGGCTCTGTCACAACAAATTGTTGATTTTTGACGAGAAATAGCGTATAATAATAGTAAGAAACAGTACCACCGAA